>OLGB01001232.1_pt1 | contig 31982 bp, 28 predicted proteins | sample 1605691 | NCBI WGS metagenome assembly OLGB01 (sample SAMEA3888925, study PRJEB22519) | human gut metagenome | biome: human gut; feature: human-associated habitat; material: faeces | place: Denmark | collected 2010 | reverse complement strand
AGGCAAGGGTCTGCAAAACCCTGATTCCCCGGTTCAAATCCGGGTGTCACCTCCATAAAAATAACCACACCGTCAGGTGTGGTTATTTTTATGGAACCCTGGGGAATTTGAAATGCTCGGGGCAAATGAATTCCGCCTGCGCCGAGGTTTTGCCTGCGGCAAAACGCTCGTACGGCGCAAACGCGCCGCCCCACTGTGTGGGGCCCCGGTTTGGGCGGGCATCTATACTTTACGGACTACCCAAAAAGAAAGACACGCTTTTGGCGTTTCTTTCTTTTTGGGTTCCGGCGGCCAAGGCTGCCTCCACCCTTCGGAGATTCAGATGCTCCGGGTCGGCAAAGCCGCCCCTGCGCAACTCTCCGCTGTGCGCCGCTTTTGCGGCGCGGCCCAAAAGGGCCGTTTGATGATTTGGCAGCGGCATCTGAAGCGTTCGGACAAGGCAAAAAAGGAACACCAGCCAGCGGGCTGGTGTTCCTTTTTTGCTTCCCGGAGATATTCGCATACTCGGCACAGATGGATGCCCTGCCGGGCAGGAAAACTGCCTCTGCCCGGCGCGTTCGCTTTGTTTAAAGGCACCTGCACTCAGCTCAGCTCGAACATCCCGTGGTAGAGCCGGTAATACAGGCCCTCCTGGGACAGCAGCTCCTCGTGGCTGCCCCGCTCCACGATCCGGCCCTGTTCCAGGACCATGATGGCGTCGGCGTTGCGGACGGTGGAGAGCCGGTGGGCGATGACGAACACCGTCCGGCCCGCCATCAGCTGGTCCATGCCCTTTTCGATCAGAGCCTCGGTGCGGGTGTCGATGGAGCTGGTGGCCTCATCCAGGATCAGCACCGGCGGGTCCGCCACAGCGGCCCGGGCGATGGCCAGCAGCTGCCGCTGGCCCTGGGAGAGGTTGGCGCCGTCGGCGGTGACCATCGTGTCGTAGCCCTGGGGCAGGCGGCGGATAAAGGAGTCGGCGTTGGCGATCTGCGCCGCCCGGCGGATCTCTTCCTCCGTGGCGTCCAGCTTGCCGAACCGGATGTTGTCGGCAATGGTGCCGGTGAAGAGGTGGGTATCCTGGAGGACGATGCCCAGGGACCGCCGCAGCGCCGCCTTTTTGATGTCCCGGACGTCGATGCCGTCATAGATCACCCGGCCGCCCTGGACGTCGTAAAAGCGGTTGATGAGATTGGTGATGGTGGTTTTGCCGGCGCCGGTGGAGCCCACGAAAGCGATCTTCTGGCCCGGCTTTGCGTAGAGGCTGACGCCGTGGAGGACGGTGTGCTGCGGATCGTAGCCGAACTCCACATCCTCGAAGCGCACGTCGCCCCGCAGAGGCCGCAGAGCGCCGTCGGCCCGCCGCCAGGCCCACCGGCCCGTCTGTTCCCGGCAGGAGGTCAAAACGCCGTGTTCCTCCCGGACATTGACCAGGTCCGCGGTGCCCGCGTCCTCCTCGGCCGGCTCGTCCATGGCCTCAAAGACCCGCTCGGCGCCGGCAAGGGCGGCCAGCAGGAAGTTGCCCTGCTGAGTGAACTGGTTGATGGGAGCCGCCGCCTGGCGGACAAAGACCAGATAGCTGGCCAGGCTCCCCGGGTCTGTCATGCCCTTGAGGGCCATGATGCCGCCCAAGACGGCTACCACCGCGTAGTTGATGTAGGAAATGCTGACCACCGCCGGGATCATGGTGGCGGCGTAAGACTGGGCGCCGGTGCCGGAGCGGCGGAGGGCCTCGTTTTTCCGGCGGAATTCCTCCAGGCTGGCCGCCTCGTGGCCAAAGACCTTCACCACCTTCTGTCCGCCCATCATCTCCTCAATGTAGCCGTTCAGGTCACCCAGGCATGACTGCTGGCTGTTGTAATAGACCTTGCTGCGGCGGCTGCTGAAGCGGATGTAGAAGAACATGGCAAGATAGCACACAGCCACGATCAGGGATAACCGCCAGTTCAGAATGAACAGAAGGATCAGCGTGCCGGTCATCTGGATGAAGCTCTGGATGGCCATGGCGAAGCTGCTGTTCATGGCGTCGGCGATGGTGTCCACGTCGTTGGTAAAGTAGCTCATGACATCGCCGTGGCGGCGGGTGTCGAAAAACCGCAGGGGCAGGGTCTGGAGATGGTCATACAGGTCCCGGCGGATGTCATAGACCACCCGCTGGGCCGCCCGGACCATGGTCTGGGTGTAGCCGAAGGAGCAGAGGACGCCCACGGCGTAGATCCCCGCGGTCACGGCCACGCCCCGCTTCAGCGTGCCGGCGTCGCCGTCCACCAGGCTGTTGACCACCGGTCGGATCATATAGGTGCCCAGCAGGTTGGCGGCGGCGCTGACCGTCACCAGCACCGCCACCGCCAGCAGCAGGTAGCGGTGGCGGCCCAGATAGCGCAGGAGCCGCCCCACGGTGTATCCCAGCCGCTTGGGCTTCTTGGCGCTAAGCTGTCTGGCCGCCATGGATGTCCCCTCCCTTCATCTGCGAGGCGTAGATCTCCTGGTAGATGGGATCCGACGCCAGCAGGGATTCGTGGGTCCCCACGGCGTGGACGCGGCCGTCCTCCAGAATGAGGATCTGGTCCGTGTGCATGACCGAGGTGATCCGCTGGGCAATGATGATCTTGGTCACATCCGGCAGGCGCTCCAGAGCAGCCCGGATCTTTCCCTCCGTGGCGGTGTCCACGGCGGAGGTGGAGTCGTCGAAAATCAGGATCTTTGGCCGCTTCAGCAGGGCGCGGGCGATGCACAGCCGCTGCTTCTGGCCGCCGGAGACGTTGACACCCCCCTGGCCCAGGTCCGTGTCCAGGCCCTTGGCCGTCCGCTCCAGAAACTCGTCGGCGCAGGCCGTCCGGCAGGCCTCCCACAGGTCCCTGTCCCCGGCCTGGGCGTCGCCCCAGCGCAGGTTTTCCCGGACGGTGCCGGAGAACAGCACGTTCTTTTGCAGCACGATGCCAACGGCGGCGCGCAGGGCGTCCAGATCGTAGCTGCGCACATCCTTTCCGCCCACGGAGACGGTGCCCTCCGTGGCGTCGTAGAGCCGGGGGATCAGCTGGACCAGGGTGGTCTTGGAGCTGCCGGTGCCCCCCAGGATGCCCACAGTCTGACCCGCCGGAATGTGGAGGGTCACGTCCTCCAGGGCATACTCCTCCGCGCCGGCGCTGTACTTGAAGGAGACGTGGTCGAAGTCCACGCTGCCGTCGGCCACCTCCGTCTCCGCCTGGGGCGGGGAGGTCAGCTCCACGGTCTCATCCAGCACTTTTGCGATGCGGTCGGCGCTGGCCAGGGACCGGGTCAGCAGCAGAAAGACATTGGAGATCATCATCATGGAGTTCATCACCTGGAACACGTAGCTGAGAAAGCCCGTCAGCTCTCCCACCAGAAGGTTGCCCGCCAGGATCATATTGCCGCCGAACCACATGATGAGCACCACGGAGATGTACATGACCAGCTGGAGAGAGGGCAGGTTCAGCACGGCCCAGCGGAAGGTGTTCTGGCTGGTGTCCCGGAGGGCGCGGTTCACCTGGTCGAATTTCTCCGCCTGATATTCCTCCCGGACGAAGGCCTTCACCGCCCGGATGGCGGCCAGTCCCTCCTGGACCACGTTGTTCACATGGTCCACCGCCTGCTGGAGGCGGCTGTATAGGGGGGAGACCTTCCCCACGATGGCAAACAGGATGCACCCCAGCACCGGCGCGCCCACCAGAAAGACTAGGGCCAGCCGGGCGTTCATCCAGAAGGACAGCCCCACGCCCATCAAAAGCATCACCGGACTGCGGATCAGGGGGCGGAAGCCGCCGTTGACGGCGTTTTGCAGCACCGTCACGTCGGTGGTCATCCGGGTCACCAGAGAGGACGTCTCAAAGTGGTCCAGATTGGAAAAGGCGTAGCGCTGGATCTTCTCGAACTGGGCCTCCCGGATCCGGGCACCCCAGCCGTAGGCTGCCCGGGCGGCAAAGCGGGCATAGAGCAGGCCCGTGGACAGCGACAGCAGGGCGCACACGCCCATCTGCACGCCCTTGCTTAAAATGTAGTCCATATCCCGGTTGGCAACGCCCACGTCGATCAGATCCGCCATCAGTACCGGGATCAGCAGCTCAAAGCAGGTCTCCGCCAGTACCAGAGCCGCGCCGATCACCATGTCCCGGCGGTAGGGGCCCAGATAGCCCAAAAGACGCCGCAGCTGACTCATTTGCGCCCCTCCTCAAAATCCCGCAGATTGCGGCGGGCCCGGGTCAGATAGTCAAAAAACTGGGACCGCTCCTGCGCTGTAAAGTCTGAGAGCATCACTTGTTCCAGCTCGCCGCAGCGCGCCTCCCACTGCTCATGGGCCCGGCGGCCCTTGTCGGTGATCTCCACCAGATCCCGCCGGCGGCTGGCTTGATCCGGCTGCCGTGTGACGAAGCCGTTTCGCTCCAGGGCCTCCAGCATCCGGGATACCGCCGCCGGGTCCACCTCGTAATACGCGGCCAGCTCCCGCTGGTGGCAGGGTCCTTTGGCGGCCAGATAGGCCAGCAGCTTAGGCTGGCCGGAGCCCAGGCCCAGCGGAGCCAGGTTCTGGCGCAGGTGGTTGCGCTGGGCGTGAAAGGCCCGGTAGAGCAGCAGATGGAAGGTCTGCTCCAGATCCATCCCGATCCCTCCTTCCTTAAATATTGACTAGTCAACAGTTGATATATCAATTATATGCGAGCGGCTGGCCGCTGTCAATTCCCGGGGACGAAAACCCCCTCCGGCACAGCCGGAGGGGGTTGCAAGCGCCGTTCAGCGCCGCAGAAGGACTACCGCCACGTCGTTGACGTTGGTGCCGGTGGGGCCGGTGCGCAGCAGGCCGCCCACCGCCTCCAGAGCGTGGTAGGCGTCGTTGCGGCGCAGCACGTCGTGGACGGTGAGGCCCGCGGCAGTGAGACGGTCCAGGGTGCCGCCGTCCACCAGGCCGCCGGCGGCGTCAGTGGGGCCGTCGGTGCCGTCGGAGCCCAGGGAGAAGAGCACCGTGTCCGCCATTCCCGCGATGCCTGGGGCCGCCGCCAGGGCCAGCTCCTGATTGCGGCCGCCCAGGCCGTCCCCAGTCAGGTGGACCACCGTCTCACCCCCGGCCAGGAAGGCCAGGGACCGCTCCGCACCGTCGTGACTCCGGGCGATGGAGGCCAGGAAGGACCCGGCCTCCCGGGCCTCGCAGCAAAGCCGGTCTGTCAGAACCAGCGGCTCATAGCCCAGCTCCCGGCAGACCTTTGCCGCCGCGGCGCACAGCTCCCGGACGCTGCCGGTGATGGCGGTTTCCACATTGGAGAGGGATTTGGGCGTCTCCTGTGCCAGCAACTCCGCCGCATGGGGAGACAGGGGCAGGCGGTACTTCTCCGCCACCGCCAGGGCCTGGGCGCAGGTGGAGCTGTCCGGGCAGGCGGGACCGGAGGCGATCATATCCAGGGGATCCCCCAGAATGTCCGACAGTACCACGGCGAACACCTTCGCCGGGGCGCACAGCTGGGCGAACCGGCCGCCCTTGACGGCGGAGAGCCGCTTGCGGACGGTGTTCATCTCCACGATGTCCGCGCCGCCGGCCAGCAGGGCCCGGGTGATCTCCGCCAGCTCTGCCTCCGGCACCAGGGGGCTCTCGAACAGGGCGGAGCCGCCGCCGGAGACCAGAAACACCACCTGGTCCTCCGGTCCCAGGTCCCGCACCAGATCCATGGCCGCCTGCGTGCCCCGGAAGGAGTTGGCGTCGGGCACCGGATGGCCGCCCTCCCAGACGGCGCAGCGGGGAATGGGGCCCATGCTGTGGCCGTACTTGGTGACCACCACGCCGGCGCGCAGCTTCGGACCCAGCACCTCGGCGGCGCAGGCGGCCATCTGCCAGGCGGCCTTGCCGATGGACACCAGGTAAACGCCCCCGGCGGGGAAATCCCGGCCCTCCAGGGCGCGGTGCACCGCCGCGTCGGGCCGGCAGGCGGCAAGAGCGGCGCGGATGACGGTCTGGGCGTCAGAGTGAACAGACATGGGATTGCCTCCTTTCAGGATTCCTCCAGCCCGGCAAACAGGCTGCAAAGACACAGCAGCACGCTCTCGCGGGGATTGTGTACGCTGTATCCGGTTTTTTCCTTCAGTTTTTGCAAGCGGTAGTGGCAGGTGTTTTTGTGGACGTACAGGGCCTGGGCCATCCGGTCTACCTGGCCGTCGTATTGGAAATACAGCCGGACGGTCTCCAGCAGCTCCTGCCGCTCCCGCTCCGGACAGCTGCCGAATACCTGCCGGAACAGATCCCTGCGGATGGCGGCGGGAATGCTGCGGGCCAGAAATTCCAGAGACACCTGGTTATAGAACAGGATACCGCCGCCGGACCGGGCGGCCAGGCAGGCGGTCCTGGCCTCCTGATAGCCCCGGCGGACCTCCAGGCCCCGGCGGCCCTGGGCGCTGACGCCCCCGCAGATCCGGGCGGAAAAGGCGGATTCCAGTTCGCTGCGCAGACGGTCCAAGGCTGCCAGCAGGGCGTGACGGCTCCGGCTGTGATACATCAGCAGGATCCGCTGGTTCACCACGGCGCACAAAGCGCCGTCCTCTCCCCGGAGGTAAGGCTGGATATGCTTGAGATAGCGGGCGTTGCGCATCTCCCGCAGATCCTCCGGCGCGCCTGCCGCCTCCTCTGGAGCGTCCACCTCCAGGATCACCACGGTCCAGGCCTGGGTGGTGTCGATCCCCAGCAGCCGGCCCCGCAGCTCCAGGTCGCCCTGGTCTGCATGATCGGAGAACAGCCAGGTCTCGATGAAGCACTGGCGGGCGCCCTCCAGCAGCGTCTCCTGCTCCTGCCGGCGGGCCTCCCGCAGCAGGATCTCCGTCATCCGCTTGATGACGCTGCCCAGGGGCTCCACCTGCTCCGGCGGACCGGTGATGCCGATGACCCCCACGGTCTGCCCGTCCATGTGAATGGGCAGGTTGACGCCCCGGCGGGTGCCGGCGGAGGAATCGTCCTGGCGGACCACCAGCTTGTCCTGCCCCGTGCGAAGCAGCTGCTCTGCTCCGGCATGGCGCTGCCCCACCCGATGGGGGTCCGTGCTGGCCAGAATGGTGCCGCTGCCGTCCATGAGGTTGATATCCCGGCCGGTGACGGACTTCATCTCGCTGACGATGGCACGGGCGGTCTCCTCTGCGATAAACATACCAGCCCCTCCTTTGTGTGGAATACAAGAAACAAGAGAAAAATTTGTACAATATACAATTTTGCCTCTATTATACTGAAAACAATGAAAAAGGCAAGCACGCAGCCGGCATTGAATAAGGAGGAACGCTATGAAGATCGTGATTCTGGACGGATATACGGAAAATCCGGGCGACCTGAGCTGGGGCGAACTGGAGAAGCTGGGGGAGCTGACGGTCTATGACCGCACCAGCCTCACCGATGAGGCGGAGATCATCTCCCGGATCGGTGACGCCGAGGTGGTCCTCACCAACAAGACGCCCATCAGCCGCCGGACCTTTGACGCCTGCCCGGGCATCAAGTTCGTGGCCATGCTGGCCACCGGCTACAATGTGGTGGACGTGGCCTATGCCCGGGAGAAGGGCATCAGCGTGTCCAACGTGCCGGTGTACGGCACCCGCTCCGTCAGCCAGTTCGCCATCGCTCTGCTGCTGGAGGTCTGCCACCACATCGGCCACCACGACCGGACGGTCCATGAGGGAAAATGGGAGAACTGCGCCGACTGGTGCTACTGGGACTATCCGCTGATCGAGCTGGCGGACAAGACCTACGGCCTGCTGGGCTGCGGCAACATCGGCATCCACACTGCGGAGGTCGCCAAGGCCCTGGGCATGCACGTGATCGCCTATGACGCCAGGGAGACCGAGGCAGGCCATGCCCTGGGTGTGGAGTATGTGACGCTGGACGAGCTGTTCGCCCGGTCCGACGTGCTGGGCCTCCAGATGCCACTGTTCCCCTTCAACACCGGCATCATCAACAAGGAGAACATCGCCAAGATGAAGGACGGCGTCATCATCATCAACAACAGCCGCGGACAGATGGTGGTGGAGCAGGACCTGGCAGACGCCCTGAACAGCGGCAAGGTGGCCGCCGCCGGTCTGGACGTGGTGTCCACGGAGCCCATCCGGGGCGACAACCCCCTGCTGAAAGCCAAAAACTGCATCCTCACGCCCCATATGTCCTGGGGGGCCAAGGAGAGCCGCCAGCGGATCATGGACTGCACGGTGGACAATGTGAAGGCCTACCTGGCCGGCGCACCCATCAACGTGGTGAACTGAAGAGAAACGATCCCCGGCCCGGAGGCTTTGCCTCCGGGCCGGGGATTTTACTGTATGGGATCAGGTGGGGAAGAAGCGGCTCACTGGGCCACGTCGGTCAGCTCGGAGACCACGCGGGCCAGCAGGGTCCGGGGCAGGACCACCAGCTTGCCGCTCTCCCGGGCGAAGAGCTCCTTCATCTCCTGGGTGAAGCCGATGCAGTCCAGCACCACCAGGTCGCCGTCCAGGTCCTTGACCTGCCGGGCGGCGGCCTCCAGGTCGGCCATGGGGCCGTAGGGGGAGGCGGGGATGGTGGTGACCTTCTCCACGTACTGGCCCCACTTCTCCTGGCACTGCTCCACCTGGAGGGGAGAGGGGGTGACGGTGATGATGTGGGAGGTCTTGGTCAGCAGGGGCACCACCCGGTCCAGGATGTCGCAGGGGTAGATCAGGGGCACCTTGGCGGTCAGGGAGGCGGGGAACTTGCCGGTGCAGAAAAAGACGATCAGCCGGGCGCCCGCCTCCTCCAGCTCGTGGATGGCCTCCTGGAGCCGGGGCAGGATGTACCGCTCGGCGAAGGTGACGGAGGTGCCGTCCAGCAGGCGGGAGACCAGCACGTAGTCCCCCTCCTGGGGCTGGAAGGCGGAGATCTGCTCCACAGTCAGGCCGTCCAGGCCGCCCCGCTGCATGAGCTCCACCTTTCCGTTGAAGATGTCCATGATGTCGCAAGTCACGTCGGTCCGGGGGGCCTGGCCGATGGTGATGGCGCCGATTTTCATTGCGTGTCCGCTCCTTTCTTTGTGAAAGGCCCCCGGCGGGTGCGCCGGGGGCCGTGATCTCATTCCTTGCCCAGGGTCTGCAGGTGCTTCATGGAGCCGTAGAGCTTCTGAATGCGGGCGTACTCCGCCTCGTCGTAGAAGGCGAACTCACCACGGCCGTAGGCCTTGGCGGCCTCCAGCATGAAGCGGGCGGCCTCCTCCACATCGGTGTAGTGGCTGCAGCCGGTGCCGCAGCCGGGGACCATGGTCTCGGCGGTAATGGCCACGCCGATCACCGGGGCGGAGGTGCAGGTGCAGGGCTGCATGATGCTGTTGATGTGGTGGATGTCGTTGCCGTAGGGGGTGATGTCCTGCATGTTCACGGGGAACACATAGGGCAGACGGCCGGTGGTGCGCTGCATGATGTCCAGCAGAGCCTCCGGCAGGCGCAGGATCCAGCCCTCCTTGACCGGCTGGGACAGGGCGAAGCCCCGGGTGTTGATGACCCGGTTGCCCTTGGTGGTGTCCACGGAGAAGATGGCGTCCAGCTCCGGGGAGACCTCCTCCTGGTTGATCTGATAGGTGTCCACGGGGGAGTTCATGAAGGGCACGGGGTCATGGGGCTGGGTGGGGGAGAAGGGGCTGATGTGCGTGGAGATGAACACGTCGCCGGGCAGGAAGTCGCCCTTCATCTGCATGTCCAGCAGCTTGGCCGCCACGGTCAGGGCCGCCAGGGCGCCGTCGCCGTCGGAGACGTAGCCGATCATCTCAGGCCGGGCACCGATGGCGCCCAGACGGCCCAGGATGCCGATGGTGGGCACCTTGCCGCCCTTGGTCTTGCCGTCGGTGCCGGGGATGCGGACCTTCACCATGTCGGTCTTGCCCCGGGGCCCTACCAGCGGGTAGGTCTCGATGTTGGCGTCGGGATTGATGCCCTTGAGATAGGCCACCACGTCGGCGCCGGTGACCACGCTGCTGTCCAGCAGGTCGTAGACCTCAATGAGTTGTTTGATCAGCATAGAAACTTCCTCCTTAGAAATATATGTAATGTCAAATGTCAGTTCTGCGCCGGGGCGGGCTGCTGGGCCCGCCGCAGCAGTTCAAACAGAGTCACGGCGCCCTCGCACAGCACCGGGTCCAGCACGGGGATGCCCAGCTCGTCCCGGATGAAGGGAGCGATGCCGATGGTGGCCATGCCGGTGCAGCTCAGGGCCAGCACCTGGGCTCCCAGTTCCTGCTGGTGCCGGGCGGCGGCCATGGTGGCCTCCCGGCCGGCGGGGGTCATGAGATCCAGGGTGGAGCGGACCCCCTCGCCGATGCCCGCCTCGGGGATCAGGGCGTCGCCCAGGATCCGGGGATAGGCCTCGGGGATGTCGGCGGTGATGCCCAGGGTGCCCACCTTTCCGCCGTAGAACCGTGCCAGGGTGGCGGTGCTCTCCCCGCCGCCAATGACGGGGATGGGGACCTCCGCACGGGCCTGGGCCACGCCGGGATCCCCGGCGCAGCTGACGATGATGGCGTCGAAGCCCTCCTCGTACATCTGCCGGGCCATGGCAACCACCTTGGGCACGCCGGCGGCCATGGTGGCGTCGTCGTGGATGCCCTCCCACTGGTCAGGGATGCAGCGGGACACGGTCTGGAACATGGGGTAGTACTGCTCCAGCAGACGGCCGTGGAGGTTCAGAAGCTCCGGGTCCTCGGTGGTCAGTACGCGGATCACGCCGATTTTGTATGTATTCATGCGCTCGCCTCCCAATTTTTTGATGTGGTTGACGCTCAGATGACGAACTCGCCGTCCTTCAGGATCAGCTGGTCGTCGAGGTACAGCGTGGGGTTGAGGATCACGCCGTCCATGTGGCAGTCGGCCTTGTTGGTTCCCTGGAAGCCGATGTTGGTGCCGAAGGCGATGTGGACGGTGTGGTAGGCCTTCTCGTCCTCCAGGATGATGCCGGTGACCCGGGCGGCGTGGTTGGTGCCGATGCCCAGCTCGCACAGCGTGGCGTTGCGGTCGTTGGCCAGCAGGACGCCCAGCTTCTCGGCGCCGGGGCCGGTGATCTCCTTCAGCTTGCCGCCCTCCACCCGCACGCGCAGGGGCTCGTCCAGCTTGCCCAGGCCCACCATGGACCCGTCAATGACCATCTCGCCGTTGGAGCCGTCCTCCAGGGGGGCGATGTAGGCTTCGCCGGAGGGCAGGTTGCCGGACTGGCCCTTCTCCCGGTACACACCGGGGCTGGGGATGCCGGGGCGGCCGGTCAGGTCCAGGGTCAGCACGCAGCCGTCCTTCTCAATCCGGGCGGTGGCGGCCTTGGTCAGCAGCTCCGTCACCCGCAGCGTCAGGTCCATGACCTGGTCGTAGTCGGCGGTCATGGCGCCCTGGCTGAACATATCCTCAGTGATGTTGGGCATGGTGGCCACCCGGGCGCCGGCCTTGGCGGCCTCGATCTTGGCCCGGGTGTGGGTGATGGAGGTAGCCATGGGGGCGATGACCACGTCGGCGGCCTTCATGGCGGCGGCCACGGCGGCGGGGGGCTCCTCGCCGCTGACCTGCCGGGGGGTCATGGTCATCAGCAGGGCCTCGGCGCCCAGATCCTGGGCGGCGTTGTAGAGGGCGGTGCCGATGGGGAGCTTTTTGTCGTCAGTGATGATCAGCACCTGCTCGCCCGCCCGGACGTTCAGGCAGGAGACCATCATGCGCTTGGCGATCTCTCGGAGTTCCATGTTGTGTCAGCTTCCTTTCTCGTTCACAGTCCCAGGGGCTCCAGCATGGGCCGGCGGATGATCTCCTCGGCCTGGGCCAGCAGCTCCCGGTCGTGCATGGTGGGGGACAGGTTCAGGTTGCGGTTGTGGGTGGTCAGCACAAAGACTTCCTGGCCCTCCCGGATGTCAGAGGAGGGCAGGGGCCGGCCGGTGGCGGCGTCCACGGTCATGATGAGGTCCGGGAAGGTGGCCACGCGGCTGCCGTCGGGGGCGTCCAGGGTCATGTACTCGTTCCAGAAGGTCAGCTCGTGGCCGTCCACGGTGACGGTGCCCACGTCGAAGCCGCCCTCGCCCCGGAGGGTGTAGTGCTCCACGGCGCCCCTGCACAGCACCCGGCCGTGCAGGAACTCCGCCGCGGCCTCCACGGCCTTCTGGGGAGAGACTTCCAGGCCCTGCTCGTACGCCTGGCCCAGCTGGATGGCCTGGGAGATGCCGCCCACGGCGCCGTTTTCCCGGACGTAGGCGGCGGTAACCGGGTTGCGGGCCACGCCCACCACGCCGCCGGCCTCCACGGAGGCGGCACGGACCAGCCGGGCAGTGGCGTCGATGGTGCCCCGGAACACGCCCTCCACATACCGGCCCGTGGCCGGATTGCCGCCGGCGCAGGTCATGGTGGTGACGTAGCCGGGCAGCCGGTGGAGGTTCATGCTGCCCATGACGCCGGTGGGATGGGCCCGGCCGTTGCACTGGGCGTCCACCAGGGGCAGTCCCAGAGCCGCCGCCTGCACCCAGCCGTTGACCGTGGCACACCAGCCGTTCTCATTGGTCATGACGGCGGCCAGGGGCGCGCTGCCGGCGTTGCGCTGGAACAGCTCCACCGTGCGGATCATATCCTCGGGGGTCAGGAACTGCTCCTTGGCGGCGGGAGCGCCCACCAGGGACACGGAGAGCACGGTGGCCTCCGGGTCGATCTCCTCCAAAGGCGTGAGGTACAGCGGCGGCATGGACTCCAGCTTTTCCAGCAGCATTTGGCCCATGGCAAAGGAGCCGCCTCCGCCGCCGCCCAGCAGACAGCCGCCCAGCATGGCCCAGCGGCCCGCCTGGCGGTCCAGCAGACGTTTTTCCTGTTTCATCGTGATCCTCTTCTTTCTTTTCGGGAACCGCTGTATCCGCCCGCACCGGACCCTCCGGCACCGACATTCCGACTGTCAGCGGCAATTTTCCGATAATCGGAATAATTAACGAGAAAATCAGGCGGAAATCGTACATAATATACAAATACACTGCGGTTCTTCTGTATATTTATATAGATATCACAAGCGGGTAGCGGTGTCAAGCCGCGGTTTGTGCGCAAAGGTATCTTCCTTTTTCCGACGGGACACGATATAATATCAGCAATCATAAAAAACCGCCTTCAGGCGGGGAAAGGAGGCGGAACGTCATGGACAAAGCGGGCGGAGCCAAGTATCAGGATGACCCCAACTATTTGCAGACAGCCGGCCGTACCCTGGAGGTATTGCAGCTGTTTTTGGAGGGAGAGAGCCTCTCTCTCACCGCCGTGGCCCGGCGGATGGAGCTCAGCAGCACCGTGGTTTACCGGCTGCTGTATACCCTGACGGCCCACGGCTTTCTGATCCAGGATGAGGACAAGAGCTACCGGGTGGGTCCGGCCCTGGTGTCGGCGGGCCTCCGGGGTCTCCAGGCCCACAAGGCCCGGGCGGTGGCCAGCCGCTATATGTGGGAGTTCTTCCGCCAGAGCGGCTGCACCGTCACCATGACCGCCTGCCTGGATATGCGCAGCGTGGTGGTGGAGCGGTTCCGCTCCATCCAGGACCAGAACGACACCCCCTTCGTGGGCCACAGCTATCCCCTTCACGCCGGTGCCTCTCACCGGATCCTGCTGGCCTTTCTGGACAGGGAGCGGCAGGAGGCGTACTTACAGGACCTGTTCATGGACGAGCGGACCCGGGAGGACCTGCGCCGGGAGCTGGCGCGGATCCGGGAGCGGGGCTACGACTACACGGAGCAGGCCATCACCAAGGACGTGTGGGGCATGTCGGTGCCCCTGTTCGACAGCCGGGGTATCTGTGTGGCGGGGCTGAGCATCGGCGGGTACCTCTCGGAGATGACGCCGGAGGTGTTCCGGGACCGGCTGCGGATGCTGCGCCAGCTGGCCCGTCAGATCAACCGGGCCCTGGGTGCGCCGGAGCGATGTATGGAGTTCCCCATGGCAGAGGAGCTGCCGCCCCGATGAGGAGGGGCCGGATGACAGAAGAGCGGACGGAGGCTGTTGCCTCCGTCCGCTTTTTGGGCTCCGCAGGTCATGCCTCCAGAAGAATATCCCGGATGTAGGGCACCAGCGGTCGGTCCACGATCCGCTCCAGCTGGCCGTACAGGGCGCCATCCCGAACTCCGTCCGCCAGCAGCAGGCGGTGCCGGTCCGCCGCAGTCACCGCGATCTCCATACCCTCCCGCAGGGCGGCGGTAGTCACCACGGCGCCGGTGACGGCGTCAAAGGTGGCGATCAGGTCCGGGAAGGTGGCCAGCCGCTCCCCCTCTGTCTCCAGGGTCATGTACTCATTGTAAAAGGTCAGATGACAGGTGCCCTGTCTGCTGCTCACCAGGGCCTCGCCATGGTCCAGACCGCCCTCTGAGATCAGGCGGTACCCCGTCACCCGGCCCCGCAGCACCACCCGGCCTCCCAGCGTCTCCATGGCGGCCTCCGGGCGGTCCGCCGGAGCGGCCCCCTCCATGGCCCGGCCCAGGGCCAGGGCCTGGGTGTAGGTGCCCAGGGCGCCGGTCCGGAGCAGATACCCGGCGGTCACGGGGTTGCGGACCACAGCCACCCGGCCGCCCGCCAGATCTGCCGCTTGACGGCACAGGCCGGCGGCGGTGGCCACGGAGCCGGTACAGGCCAGCTCCGTGTAGGTGCCGTCGGCCCGGCTGCCGCCGCAGGCGGCCTGTATGGATAGGTACGCCGGCTCTCGGGTCAGACCCAGGGATCCCATGGTTCCCAGGGGGTGGGCCCGGCCGTCGCAGGCCGCGTCCACCAGAGGCAGGCCCCGGGCCGCCGCCGTCAGGAAGGGGCCAAAGGCCGCGTTGCCGCCCATCTCCGACGGGATGAAGGCTGCAACGGCCTTTCCCAGCCGCTGTTCCAGCAGTTCCAGGGCCCGGAGGTAGTGGGCGCTGGTGTACATGGTGCCGCCCCGGGAGGGAGCCCCCACGCCGGAGACCGTGGCCACCAGGGCCTCCTCCGGCAGGGCCTCCGCCGGGATCAGCTCCACGGGGCCCATCTCCAGAGCCGCAGCGGCAGACCGGAGTCCCTGCTCGGCGGAGCCGCCGCCTCCGCCGCCCAGCACCTGCGCCCCCAGGGACAGGGGGGCGATATCGGACCGTTCCAGAATCATACTCAAATTCCCCTCTCCGCCGCCGGAGCAGAGCACCCGGCGGACATTTTCTCGAAATCTGCATTTTGCATGGAAGAATATGCGCCCTTGCATGCTGTCCAACTATCCGGAGGAGCGCAACCGCTGAGCGGAAATGCTCGTTCCGATAATCGGAAAACCGGAAAATATATAAAAAGTTTTTTCATTTCAGGAAAAAAACAGGGATTACATAGGATATTGTTAGGATTTTAACTGAAAACTCCGGCAACGTCAATCGGGAAAACCAGGGATTGACAAAATATTTATGATGATGTAATCTGCATACATGACTCGATCGGCTTTCATTTTTCGACCCGGTTCGCCAATGGGAGCTGAAGGAAAGAGGAGGAAGAAAATGGAAGATAAAAACCTGAGCGGTCTCAACATTACCGCGAAAGAGCATCCCAAGTGGTACGAGCCGGCTTCCCTGATCTTCGCTACCCTGATGTGCATTCTGGGTACGATCATCGGCATGGAGCTGATCGTGGCCACCGGCACCACTCCCAACACCTCCCTGGTGGGCGCCCTGTTTGCCATCGTGTTTTCCCGGATCCCCCTGAGCGTGTGCAAAAAGTTCCGCAGCATCCACCGGCAGAACCTGATCCAGACCTCCATCTCCGGTGCCACCTTCTCCGTGGCCAACTGCATGCTGCTGACCATCGGCATCCCCGTGGTCATGGGCTATCCGGAGCTGATGGTGCCCATGCTGATCGGCTGCACCCTGGCCACGATCATCGACGCCTCTATCCTCTACAAGTGCTTCGACACGCCCATGTTCCCGGCTGAGGGCGCCTGGCCTCCGGGCGTGGCCTGCGCGGAAACCCTGCTGGCCGTCATTGAAAAGGGCAAGAAGGCCTTCGGCATCATCATCGGTATGCTGATGGGCGCCGTGGGCAAGGCCGCCGGCATCCCCATGGACCTGCTGGGCGTTTCCTGGTTCGGTAACTTCTGGGCCATGATGGCGCTGGGCATCGGCAGCATCATCATCGGCGTTATCAAGACCAACGCCTTCTCCTTCGCCCTGTTCGGCTTCAACTTTAACTTCGTGGACGGCATCTTCGGCGAGAATTTCGTGTACAGCGATTACATCTCCCTGAATTACCTGCCCCACGGCATCATGGTGGGCGCCGGCATCGTCTCCTTGATCCAGTGCGGCATCATGCTGATGAAGAAGAGCGACGGCAACACCTCCGCCGCCGGTCAGTTCACCTCCAGCATGAAGAACATGAAGGGCGCCCTGGGCATCGGCTTCGGCGCCTACGCCGTGGTGGCCATGGTCCTGGCCGTGGTCTGCGGACTGCTGACCGACATGTCCATCCCCATGTTCATCCTGTGGGTCCTGTTCGCCGCCTTCGCGGCCCTGGCTTCCGAGCTGATCGTGGGCATCTCCGCCATGCACTCCGGCTGGTTCCCCGGCTTTGCCACCGCTCTGATCTTCCTGATCGTTGGCATGCTGATCGGCTTCCCGCCCCTGGCCCTGGGCATCCTGGCCGGCTACACCGCCGCCACCGGCCCCTGCTTCTCCGACATGGCCTATGACCTCAAGTGCGGCTACATTCTCCGCGGCGAGGGCAAAGACCCCGAGTTGGAGAAGGTCGGCCGCCAGCAGCAGTTCTATGCCGAGCTGTTCGGCTTTGCCGTGGCCTTCGTCATGGCCCTGCTGTTCGCCAACAAGTACTTCGACCAGGGCATGTTCGTGGCCGTCAGCAACACCTACAAGTCCACTATCGAGGCCGGTACCAGCATGGAGGTGGCCAAGTGGCTGCTGATCTGGGCCGTGCCCGGCGCCGTGATCCAGTGGCTGGGCGGCCATAAGCAGATCGGTATTCTGTTCGCCACCGGTTTGCTGGTGGGCAGCACCATCAACGGCATCACCATTCTGGTGGCTCTGCTGATCCGCTACATCGCCGTCAAGCGCAACCCCGAGAACGAGGCCACCCTGACCATCCTGGGCGCCGGTGCTCTGGCGGGTTCCGCGCTGTACAGCTTCTTCACTGCCACTTTGGGCCTGGTCAAGCGCGACTGATCTGCGCAGGCTGCATCAAACTGCATAAAAAAGCGCCTGCCTCCTTTCGGAGGCAGGCGCTTTTTTGCACCCGTTCGGGAGAAGCATAATTCCGGCCTTTTTACTCAGACTTTACATAGGATTGGTGTCGGATTTTACTTGCGGCCGCCTATACTATGGCCGTGGCACCAAGCAACAGACATATGTAAAGGAGTAATGATTGATGAAAAGAGCGATTTCCATTCTGCTGTCTCTGACCCTGACTGCCGCGCTGCTGGCCGGCTGCGGCTCTGACAAGACCACGGAGGATACCGCCGATACCACCGGCGACACCACCACGGAGGAGGCTGCTCCCCAGCTCAGCGGCTCCGTCTCCACCGACGGCTCCACCTCCATGGAGGAGGTCATCGGCGTCCTGGGCGAGCAGTTCCAGGCCGACACCGGCGTGTCCGTCACCTACAACCCCACCGGCTCCGGCTCCGGCATCGAGGCCGTGAAGAACGGCAGCTGCGACATTGGCCTCAGCTCCCGCGCCCTGAAGGACGAGGAGAAGGCCGCGGGCCTCACCGAGACCATCGTGGCCCTGGACGGCATCGCCGTCATCGTCAACGCTGAGAACACCGTCACCGACCTGAGCCTGGAGCAGATTGCTGAAATTTACACCGGCGCCGTCACCGACTGGTCCGACCTGGGCGGTACCGCCGGCGCCATCGCCGTCATCGGCCGTGAGTCCGGTTCCGGCACCCGCGATGGCTTCGAGTCCATCACCGGCACCGAGGACGCCTGCGTCCTGGCCCAGGAGCTCAGCTCCACCGGCGCCGTCATCGAGGCGGTCCGCACCACTCCCGGCGCCATCGGCTACGCTTCCCTCTCCGCCGTGGAGGGCCAGGAGGGCATCACCGTTCTGACCGTGGGCGGCGTGGCTCCCTCTGAGGCCACTGTTCTGGACGGCAGCTACGCCATCCAGCGGCCCTTCGTGTTTGCCACCCGTGCCGACGAGCCTCTGTCCGAGGCTGCCCAGGCCTTCTATGACTTCGCCACCTCTACTGCCGCCAACGACCTGATCGCCGCTGCCGGTGCCGTGCCTGTGGCGCAGTAAAAGGGACCTGACGGACCAACATTCCAACAAACGCGGGTCAGCCGCCGCACCGCGCAGGGTGCGGCGGCCGTTCCGCTGGGGTGCGTCTGAAAGCAGCCGGAGGGTCTCCGGCGGTTTTGAGATGCACCCCCACACCGGGGCCAGCGCCCCTGACAGCAAAGGAGAATCTGCATGGAACATGAGATCGCGGGGATGGCCTTTCGGCCCGTGCCGGGCGGTGTGCTGACCGCTGATGGGCGAAAGAAGGGACCGGGCCCCCGGGGCAAGGGAAGCCGCAAGGCCCTGGAAAAGGGCATGGGGCTGCTGTTTTTTGTCTGCGGCATCGTTGCCGTGGCCTTTGTGCTGGCTATCAGCGTCTATCTGGTGGTCTCCGGCCTGCCGGCTATTGCGGAGATCGGACCGGTCAAGTTCCTTTTCGGAAAGCGCTGGTACGCCTCCACCAATGACTTCGGCATTCTGGCCATCATCCTCACCTCGTTTGCCGGCACCGCCGGCGCCATTCTCGTGGGCGTGCCGGTGGGGCTGATGACAGCAGTGTTTTTGTCCAAGGTGGCGCCGCCCAGGGTGGCCGCCGTGATCCATACCGCCGTGGAGCTGCTGGCGGGCATCCCTTCGGTGGTCTACGGCCTGGTGGGCATGATCCTGCTGGTGCCCGCCATCCGAGTGGCCTTCGATCTGCCCTCCGGGGCAACGCTCCTGGCGGCCATCATTGTGCTGGCGGTCATGATCCTGCCCTCCATCATCTCCGTATCGGAGACGGCACTGCGGGCCGTGCCCCGGGAGTATGAGGAGGCGTCCCTGGCACTGGGGGCCACTCACATCGAGACGGTGTTCCGCGTCAGCGTGCCCGCTGCCCGCAGCGGCATCGCCACCGCCATCGTCCTGGGCATCGGCCGGGCCATCGGTGAGGCCATGGCCATCATCATGGTGGCGGGCAACGTGGCCAATATGCCGGGGCTGCTGACGCCGGTACGGTTTTTGACCACCGCCATTGTCTCGGAGATGTCCTACGCCTCCGTGGGCTCCCTGCACCGCAACGCCCTGTTCTCCATTGGGTTGGTGCTGTTTTTATTCATCATGATGATCAACGTCTTTTTGAACGTGTTCATCAAGCAGAAGAAGGAGGACTGAACCATGGGCAACCGGTCCCTCTCCGCCCGCCGACGCCTCTACGACCGGACGCTGCGGGCGCTGCTGTACCTCAGCGGCTTCATCACCTGCGCGCTGCTGGTGCTGATCATCGGCTATATCTTTTACCGCGGGATCCCCAACGTCACCTGGCAGCTGCTCTCCACCCAAACCAGCTACCTCAACGACACCATCGGCATTCTGCCCAACATCCTCAACACCCTTTATCTGGTGCTGCTGGCCATGGTGATCGTGCTGCCCCTGGGCGTGGGCGCCGCCATCTACCTGACGGAGTATGCCACCAATCGCAGATTGGTGGCGGTCATCGAGTTCGCCACCGAGACCCTGACGGGCATCCCCTCCATCATTTTCGGCCTGGTGGGCATGCTGTTTTTCATCCAGCTCTTCGGCCTCAAGACCGGCGTGCTGGCGGGCAGCCTCACCCTGGTGGTGATGATCCTGCCCACCATCGTCCGCACCACCCAGGAAAGCCTCAAGACCGTGCCCCAGTCCTACCGGGAGGGAGCTCTGGCTCTGGGGGCCGGTAAGTGGCACATGGTCCGCACCGTGGTGCTGCCCAACTCTGTGGACGGCATCGTCACCGGCTGCATCCTGGCGGTGGGCCGTATTGTGGGCGAATCCGCCGCTTTGCTGTACACCGCCGGCTTCGGTGTGGTGCTCAATGATTTCCTCACCTCTCTCCAGGCGGCCTCCGGGTCGCTGACGGTGGCGCTGTATATGTACAGCGAGCGGGGTGAGACGGCCGTGGGCTTTGCCATCGCCACCATTTTGATGCTGCTGACCCTGCTGATCAACCTGGCCGCCACCCTCGCGGGGCGGAGACTGAAGAAATGAACGGGAGAGAATCCGATATGTCTGCCATCATTGAAGTAAAGGACCTGAACCTGTGGTATGGCGCGCACCACGCTCTCCACAGCGTCAGCGTGGACATTCCGGCCCATGAGATCACCGCCCTGATCGGGCCCTCCGGCTGCGGAAAATCCACCTTTTTGAAAACCCTCAACCGCATGAACGATCTGATCCCCGGCATCCGCATCGAGGGCTCGGTCAACTACGGCGGTCAGGACATCTACGACCCCACGGTGGACACCACCTGGCTGCGCAAGCAGATCGGCATGGTGTTCCAGAAGGCCAACCCCTTCCCCATGAGCATCTATGACAACGTGGCCTACGGACCCCGGACCCACGGCATCCGGTCCCGGGCCAAGCTGGACGAGATCGTGGAGAACTCCCTGCGCGCCGCCGCCATCTGGGACGAGGTCAAGGACCGGCTGAAAAAAAGCGCCCTGGGCCTCTCCGGCGGCCAGCAGCAGCGCCTTTGTATCGCCCGGGCCCTGGCGGTGGAGCCGGAGGTGCTGCTGATGGACGAGTCCACCAGCGCGCTGGACCCCATCTCCACTTCCAAGATCGAGGACCTTGCGGTGGAGCTGAAAAGTAAGTATACTGTCATCATGGTGACGCACAATATGCAGCAGGCCGCCCGGGTGTCTGACAACACCGCGTTTTTCCTGCTGGGTGATCTGGTGGAATTCGGAAAGACGGAGCAGATCTTCTCAACCCCCTCCGACAAGCGCACCGAGGACTACATCACCGGACGGTTCGGATAAGGGAGGAATGGAGAGATATGCGCAATCGTTTTGACCAGCAGCTGGAGCGGCTGCATGTAGAGATGATTCAGATGGGCGCACTATGCGAGGATGCCATCGCCGCCGCGGCGGAGGCCCTGATCCGGGGGGACGAGGCCTTGGCCCGGTCCGCGCAGGAGGCCGAGCGGGAGATCGACCAGAAGGAGCGGGAGGTCGAGAGCCTGTGCCTGAAGCTGCTGCTGCAGCAGCAGCCGGTGGCAAAGGACCTGCGGGAGATCTCCTCGGCACTGAAGATGATCTCCGACCTGGAGCGCATCGGCGACCAGGCGGCGGACATCGCGGAGCTGACCCGTTTTGCCCGAGTGCCCGAGGGTTCCGGAAGGGTCCACATCGGGGAGATGGCCAGAGCCGTCATCCGCATGGTCACTGACAGCGTGGACTCCTTTGTCAAGGGGGATCTGGACCTGGCCCGGGCGGTCCGCGCTCAGGACGACCAGGTGGACGCGCTGTTTGATCAGATCAAGAAGGAACTCATCGCCCTGATTGCGGTGGACGCAGCCTCCGGAGAGCTGTGGCTGGACCTTATTATGGTGGCCAAGTATCTGGAGCGCATCGGCGACCATGCCACCAACGTGGCCGAGTGGGTGGAATACGGCATTACCGGTATCCACCCCGCCGGGGACTGAGTGCCGCCGCCCGCCGGCGGAGAGCGGGCGGCCATAAGCCGGGGGAGACCCCGGCCTATGGGCCGATTTTCACATAGGAGGCAAGCCATGATCTACTTACTGGAAGACGACGACAGCATCCGGGACTTTGTCATCTACTCCCTTAACAGCCAGGGAATGGAGGCCCGGGGCTTCGGCCTGCCCTCGGAGTTCTGGCGGGCAGTGGAGGAGACGGCGCCCACCCTGGTGCTGCTGGACATCATGCTGCCGGAGGAGGACGGCCTCAGCGTACTGAAAAAGCTCCGTTCCGCCCCCAGGACTGCATCAGTGCCCGTTATTATGCTGACAGCCAAGAGCACGGAGTATGACAAGGTTCTGGGGTTGGACGGCGGGGCGGACGACTATGTGGCAAAGCCCTTCGGCATGATGGAGCTGCTCTCCCGGATCCGCGCGCTGCTGCGGCGTACAGAGCGCAGCAGCGGGCCTTTGCACATGGGCTGCCTGGAGGTGGATCCGGACCGCCATACCGTTCATGTGGAGGGCCGGGAGGTGGCGCTCACCCAGAAGGAATTTGAGGTGCTGTGCCTGCTGCTGCGCAGCCGGGGGCGGGTGCTGTCCCGGGAGACCCTGATCCAACAGGTTTGGGGCTACGCCTTCACCGGTGAGAGCCGCACCGTGGATGTGCATATGCGCACGCTGCGGCAGAAGCTGGGGCCCGCGGGCGCGTATATCGAAACCGTTCGGGGCTACGGCTACAAAATCAGCGAGATGTGAGGAGGCGGAGATCATGACAAAGCGGATCTTCCGCTCCATCCTGGGTGTGACGCTGGTGGTGCTGGCGGCCAGCCTGGTGCTGGTGACCGGCGTACTCCACGGTTATTTTGAGGACCAGGTGGGCCGGGAGCTGGCCGCCAGGGCGGCCTATATCGCGCGGGGAGTGGAGCAGAGCGGGACAGAGTATCTGAAGGACCTGCCGGGTGAGAGCCGGATCACCTGGGTGGACTCGGACGGCACAGTCCTCTGGGACAACCAGGAGAATCCCGCCGCCATGGACAACCACGCTCAGCGCCAGGAGATCCGCCAGGCGCTGCTGGCCGGAACCGGCACCGCCGCCCGTTACTCGGATACCCTGGCGCAAAAGACGCTGTATTACGCTCTGCGGCTGTCCGATGGCTCCGTGGTACGGGTAGCGGATACCCAGTACACCGTCTGGGCCATGGTACTGCAGGCCGCCCAGCCCGTGGCGCTGATGATGCTGCTGGCGGCGGTGCTGGCTCTGGCGCTGGCGTCCCGGGTTTCAAAGCAGCTGGTGGCGCCCATCAATCAGCTGGATCTGGATGCGCCAGAGACCGCGGAGTGCTACGAGGAGCTCTCCCCGCTGCTGGGGAAGATCCGCAGCCAGCAGCGGCAGATCCGCCGGCAGATGGAGGATCTGCGTCAGCGGCAGGAGGAGTTTGCCGCGTTGACGGAGACCATGAGCGAGGGCTTTGTGGCGGTGGATCAAGAGACGAGGGTGCTGGCCTGCAATCCGGCGGCGCTGCGGCTGCTGGGCGCCCAGGCGGCGCCGGAGGGCGAGAGCGTCTACGCTCTGAATCGGGAGGCGCCCTTCCGCCGCTGTGTGGAGCAGGCCCTGGCGGGCCGGCGGTGCGAGGTCCTTCTGGAGAGTGAGGACAGCTGCCGCCAGGTGATCGCCAGTCCCGCCCGGCGGGAGGGGCAGACTGCCGGCGCGGTGCTGATGGTGCTGGACGTGACGGAGAAGGAGCGCCGGGACGCTCTGCGCCGGGAGTTCACCGCTAATGTCTCCCACGAGCTGAAAACGCCCCTGACCTCTATTTTGGGTACCGCGGAGATTTTGAAAACCGGTATGGTGGCTCCGGCAGATGTGGAGCACTTCGCCGGCAACATCCACCGTCAGACACAGCGGCTGATCAGCCTGGTCAACGACATCATCCGATTGTCCCGGCTGGATGAGGGCGGGGACCCGGGCCCCTGGGAGAGCGTGGACCTGCACGCCGCTGCCCGGCGGGTGCTGGATCGCCTGACTGACGCGGCCCAGGGCAAGGGTGTCACCCTCACTCTGACCGGCGGCGGGGCGGTGGTCCGGAGCGTGCCCCGGATCGTGGAGGAGATCCTCTACAACCTCTGCGACAATGCCGTGGTCTACAACCACCCCGGCGGCAGTGTCACCGTCACCGTGGAAAACGGGTCTGATGGGGCGCGGGTCAGTGTAACCGATACCGGTGTGGGAATCCCCCGGGAAGCGCAGAGCCGGGTGTTTGAGCGGTTCTACCGGGTGGACAAGAGCCACTCCGGCGGCGGCACAGGGCTGGGATTGTCCATTGTCAAGCACGGAGCGGCCTACCTGGGCGCCCGGGTGGATCTGGAGAGCCGGGAGGGCAGGGGCAGTACCTTTACGGTGACCTTCCCGCCGGAGAGAGACGGGACTTGCGTCCCGGACGACAGCGTGGTATCATAAGAACAGAATTTGACGAAGGGGTGGGAAGATGCGCAGCTGACTTGCGAGTTTCACGCGGAAAACGGACGGCTCACGGCCGTCCCGGTGCCGCGCGCCCGCAGGAACGCTGACGCTCTCTTCCCGGACCCCTTGTGAACGGACCTCCGCTGCGGCGGAGGCTTCGCGGCTGTGTGTCCGGCCGCGGGAGAGGTGCGCCTTTCCCGCGGCCGATTTTATTTGATTGGAAGGAGCACAGCCATGTCACTGATCGAACTTACGGATCTGACCTTTTCCTATGATGGAAGCCCGGAGCCGGTATTTGAGGGGCTGACCCTCCAGCTGGACACCGATTGGAAGCTGGGCTTCACCGGCCGCAACGGGCGGGGCAAGACCACGCTGCTGCGGCTGCTGGCGGGACAGCTGCCCTGCGGCGGCAGCATTGCCGCCTCCGTAAACTGCGTGTATTTCCCGTACCCGGTGGACCGGCCGGAGCAGACGGCCCGGGCCGTGGCGGCCGCCGCCGCGCCGGAGGCGGAGGAGTGGCAGCTCCGGCGGGAGCTGGGACTGCTGGACCTGCCGGAGGAGATCCTGGACCGGCCCTTTGCGACCCTCTCCTTCGGGGAGCGGACGAAGGTGCTGCTGGCGGCGCTGTTCCTCCGGGACGACGCCTATCCGCTCATCGACGAGCCCACCAACCACCTGGATCTGGAGGGGCGGCGAAAGCTGGCATCGTATCTGAGCCGCAAGCGGGGGTTCCTCCTGGTGTCCCACGACCGGGACTTCCTGGACCGGTGCACAGACCACACCCTGGCCCTGACGCCCACCGGGGCTCAGGTGCGGCGGGGGAGCTTTTCCGTCTGGTGGGAGAACAAGCAGCGGCAGGACGATTTCGAGCGGGCCCGGCAGGAGAAGCTGCAAAAGGACATCGGCCGCCTGAATGAGGCGGCCCGCCGGGCCTCCGCCTGGTCCGACCGGACCGAGCAGGGGAAGTTCGGCGTGGACAAGACCGGCGCCAAGGCGGCAGACCGGGGCTACGTGGGCCACCAGGCGGCCAAACTGATGAAGCGGTCCAAGGCCATCCAGCGGCGGCGGGAGGAGGCCGTGGAGGAAAAGTCCCGGCTGCTGCGGGACGTGGAGAAGCAGGAGACGCTGCTGCTGCGGCCCCGGCCCAATCCGCCGGGCCGGCGGCTCCTGGAGCTGCGGGACGTGTCCGTGGCCTACGGCGGCCGCACCGTCTGCACCGGCGTCGGCTTTGAGGTGTGTTCCGGAGAGCGGATCGCCCTCCGGGGTCCCAACGGCTGCGGCAAGACCAGCCTGCTCCGTCTGGCCCTGGGGGAGCTGGCCCCCGCCGCCGGGCGGGTGGAAACACGCAGCGGCCTGGTGATCTCCTGCGTGAGCCAGAGTACCGATAACCTCTCCGGCAGCCTGACGGATTTCCTCCGGGGCCGGGGGCTGGACGCCACCCGGTTCCACACGGTGCTGCGGAAGCTGGATTTCCCCCGGTCCCAGTTTGTGGTGGACCTGTCCCGGTACAGCGCCGGGCAGAAAAAGAAGGTACTGCTGGCTGCCAGCCTCTGTGAAGAGGCGGACCTTTACATCTGGGACGAGCCGCTGAACTACGTGGACGTGCTGAGCCGGATGCAGGTGGAGGAGCTGATCCTCTCCTGCCGGCCCACGCTGCTGTTCGTGGAGCACGATGGGCGCTTCTGCGGCACCGTGGCCACCCGGACGGTGGACCTGGGATAACAAAAAGGGAGCGTATGCCGAAAGCATACGCTCCCTTGATCTTCGTTACCACCGGTCCGGCCAGTATACGCCGTCGGGGCCCTCTGCAAAGGGCTCGGGGATGATGTCCTCGCCCTCCATGGCCGCCCGGATAGCGGCGGAGGCGTCCGGCACCGTGTCGGGTGCAAAGTCCCGGAAGGCGGCGCTGTCCATCAGGATGGCGCCGGCCCGGCCCATGTCCTCCAGGTTCACCCGCTGGATCTCCTCGGTCTGGGAGGAGCAGCAGTCCGTCAGTACCACGGTGTTGTACTCCAGGGCGATGGCGTCGTAGCAGGTGGTGCGGACGCAGTTGGGGGTGGTAGTGCCCGCCAGGATCACGGTCCGGATGTCCAGCCGCCGTAGGATCAGGTCCAGCTCTGTGTGGAAAAAGGCGCTCCACCGGGGCTTCCAGATGGTGTAGTCCCCGGGCCGGGGCCGCAGGCCCTCCGGCGCCTGGGCGCTGTTGGGACCGGTGGAGGCGGGACCGCAGGCCCGTCCGCCTGCCACCCACCCGGCATACCGGGTCAGCTCCACATCGCTGCCGTCGGCGCGGTAGATGCGCTTGACGAAGAACACCGGGATGCCCTTTTCACGGGCGGTCTCCACCGCCCGCACGCAGGCGGGCACCGTGGACTTGGCAAAGCGGATGCAGTGGCCGCCCTCCGGCTCCACGAAGCCGTTTTCCATGTCAATGAGGATCAGGGCCGAACGGGTGGGATTGGCGTTCATAGGGAGTCCTCCTTTTTTTGGAAGATATGGATGCGGAAGGCGATGCGGCAGTCCAGCTTCTCCAGCTGCGCAAGCCGCTCCGCTCCCTCCTTCGGGGTTTTCCAGCAGTAGGGGGTCATGTGGTACAGGGCCTGGATGTCCGCCGGGCAGGGCAGGTGGATGGTATCCTCCGCCGGCACGATGGCGCGATAGGTGAAACCCTCATAGGGCGTCTCCTTCTCCTCGTTGGGGTAGGGACGGTCGTAGAGGACCTCCTTGAGCTGCCACAGGTGGTCCGCCGCAGGCACCACATAGAGAAAGCAGCCGCCGGGCCGCAATACCCGCCGGAACTCCTCCAGGGCCAGAGGGGAGAAGCAGTTCAGCAGCAGGTCCACACTCTCGTCCGCCAGGGGCAGGCGGTAGGACGAGGCCACGGCGAACTCGATCTCCCGGCACCGGCGGGCGGCGTAGCGGAGGATGAACTTGGAGATGTCGGTGCCCGCCATGACCGGTTGCCTTCCGGCGGCGGTCAGGGCCGCATAGATGCCGGCGGTGTAATACCCTTCGCCGCAGCCGGCGTCCAAAATCCGGGGCGCTTCGCCGGAAAGGGACAAAATCTGACTACAAAGCGTATTGAGCAGCGGCCTGTAATACTCTTTGGAGAGAAATTTCCGCCGGGCAGCGGCCATGGCCTTGTCGTCGCCGGGGGCGGCGGAGTGCTTTTGATTGGGGGGCAGCAGGTGGACGTAGCCCTCCCTGGAGATGTCGAAGCTGTGTCCCGCCGGGCAGCGGTAGGTGTGTTCCGTCCGCTCCAGAGGCGCGGCGCAGAGGGGACAGCAGAACAGGCTCATGCCGCAGCGCCTCCCCGGGTGATGTCGTTGATCCATTTCCGGCTGCGCAGCCGGAGTACGCCCAGGGGCATTTTACATACGTTTTCCGTCTGGATGCACAGGCACACAATGGTGACCGGCGCGTCCAGCACCAGGGCGGCCAGGGCGGTCAGGGGCACCGCCACCACCCACAGGGGAGCCAGGTCGATGACGAAGGCCATGCGGGCGTCGCCGCCGGCCCGGAGGAGGCCGGTGATGTTGGTGATGTCAAAGGCCTTCATAGGCATCATGCAGATGTACACCACGCACATGGTGACGGCGATCTGGAGAGCCAGCCCGTCCAGGTGGAACAGGGGATAGAGGTAGGGGATGAACACCGTGGGCAGTACCACAGCCAGGGCCGCGGCCACCACGATGCCCACGCCCAGGGACACCGTCAGCAGGCAGCAGCCCAGGGAGTAGACCTCGTCCTTCCCGGCGCCCTCGCCGATCCGCTTGCCCACGATCACGGCGGTGGCCCCCGCCACGCCGAAGCAGGTGACGGTGGAGAACTTGTCGATGTTGCCCATGATGGCGTAGGCCGCCAGCATGTCGGCAGAGATGGCCATGTGGCCCATGATGGCGGTCATGACCGTGGTGCCCAGGCCCCAGAAGCTCTCGTTGACAATGACCGGGGAGGCGTACTTGAGGAAGCTGGCGGTCATGGCCCGTCCGGGGCGCAGCAGTGCCTTCGGCCGCAGAGGCACCCGGCGGGTGACTGCGGCGGCCGCTGCCACGATGGCGAACTCCACGATCCGGGAGGTGAGCGTGGCGATGGCGGCGCCGGTGACCCCCAGGGCCGGGGCGCCCAGCTTGCCGAAGATCAGGACATAGTTGAGGAAGGTATTGAGCAGCATGGACGCGGCGAACACCGCCAGGCCGAACACCGGCCGCTCCGTGCTGCGCTGCATGGACACATACACGGAGCTGACGGCGTTGAACACGTAGCTGACGCCCACGATCCGGAGGTACGGCATCCCCAGCTCGATCAGCAGGGCGTTGTTGGTGACAAGGCCCATGACCTGCCGGGGCAGGAAGAACATGGCGGCGGCCATGGCCAGGGCAATGCCGAGGCCAGCGTACATGGCCACGCCCATGGAGCGGTTGATGGCGTCGATGTCGCCTTTGCCCCAGTACTGGCTCACCAGTACGGTCAGGCCGCTCATCAGGCCGAAGATGATGACCTGGAGCAGGAAAATGGGGGAGTTGGCGGCGGTGACGGCGGAGAGTTCGTTCTGGCCCAGCAGGCCCACCATGAAGGTGTCCACGAAGCCCAGCGAGGTGGTGATGAGGTTTTGCAGGATCAGGGGCAGGGCCAGCAGCCACATCCGCTTGTAAAAGCCCCGCTCCCGGCGGAGGAAGGACGGCATGGGTACAACTCCTTTGTCAATATCATGAAGATGGATGCCGGTACAGAGCGCTGACAGACCAAAGCGCTTGAAAAAGTGCGCTGACGGCAGTTACAGCATAGGCATCCGGGTGTCGTGATGGCGGCGCAGGGCCTCGGCACACCGGTCAATGTCGTCAAAGGTGGTCTCCAGACCGAAGCTCAGGCGGATCACGCCGCCGGAGACCTTCTTGGGCAGCTTCAGCGCCGCCACCACGTGGCTGGGCTTGCCCCGGTGGCAGGCGGAGCCGGCGGAGATGCAGATGCCCTGGCTGCCCAGGTCCGTGACGATGTTCTGGCTGGGCCAGCCCTCCAGGGACACGGACAGGATGTGGGGCGCGGCGGGGCCGCCGCCCAGGATCTTCAGGTCGGGAATGGCGCCGAGGACCTCCGCGGCGTGGGCCCGGAGGGCCGCCATGTGGTCCAGGATCTCCGTCAGGCGCTCCGTCCGCAGCTCCGCGGCCTTGGCGAAGCCCGCCATCTGGGCGGTGGCCTCGGTGCCGGAGCGCAGGCCTCCCTCCTGGCCGCCGCCGGGCAGCAGGGGGCGGGGGTTCTTCACCCGGGGGCCGATGTACAGCGCGCCGATGCCCTTGGGGCCGCCGATCTTGTGGCCGGAGATGGAGATGAAGTCCGCGCCCAGGGTGTTTGCGGCAAAGGGCACCTTCAAAAAGCCCTGGACCGCGTCGGTGTGCAGCAGGGTCTTGGGGTTTCTGGCCGCCAGCCCCCGGGCGATCTCTTCAATGGGGTAGAGGCAGCCCAGCTCGTTGTTGACCAGCATGCAGGAGACCAGGGCCGTGTCGGGGCGGACGGCGGACAGGATGTCCTCCGCCGTGATGACACCGTCGCTGCCGGGGGCCACATAGGTGACCTCATAGCCCTGCTTCTCCATCCAGCGGCAGGACTCCAGGACGGCGCTGTGCTCCACGGCGGTGGTGACGATGTGCTTGCCCAGATGCCGGTTCTGCCAGCAGGCGGCGGTGACGGCCCAGGCGTCGGCCTCGGTGCCGCAGGAGGTGAAATACAGCCGCCCGGCATCGCAGCCCAGAGCCTGGGCGACCGTGCGGCGCCACTGCTCCACCGCCCGCTTCATGTCCGCCCCCAGGGGATACTGGGAGCTGGGGTTGCCGAAGCGCTCCGCCAGCACTTCATACATGGCGTCTGCCACGGCCCGGGGGATCGGGGTGGTGGCGGCGTGGTCCAGATAGATCATGGTGAAAAAAGACCTCCTTTGTTGGGACTTGCCCATTGGAGAAAAAATCGGTATAATATGAGCGCGTCAGACCATTATATAGAGGATTTTCGGAAAGTGCAAGGAGATTCCATGAAAATTGCCATTTACACCTTGGGCTGCAAGGTGAACCAATACGAGACCCAGGCCATGGAGCAGGAGCTGCGCCGCCGGGGCCACCAGGTGGTGCCCTTTGAGGAGGCGGCGGACGCCTATGTGGTCAATTCCTGCTCCGTCACGGCGGTCAGCGACCGCAAGTCCCGGCAGATGCTCTACCGGGTCCGGCGGGAACATCCCCAGGCGGTGCTGGCCCTGTGCGGCTGCTACTCCCAGACCCACCCGGAGGACGTGGAGCAGCTGGACGTGGACCTGATCGCCGGCACCGGGGACCGGACCGGCTTCCTGGACCTGCTGGAGCGGGAGACGGAGGAGCGGCGGCGCCTGGTGGCCCTGGACAATTCTTTCGACCGCCGGGAGTTCGAGGTGCTGCCCGCGGGGGGCCTGGAGGACCGGACGAGGTGCCTTTTAAAAGTGGAGGACGGCTGCGTCAACTTCTGCTCCTACTGCATCATCCCCTACGCCCGGGGGCGGGTCCGCTCATTGCCGCTGGACCGGGCGGCGGAACAGGCGGCGGGATTGAAGGCCGCCGGATACCGGGAGATCGTCGTCACCGGCATCGAGATCTCCTCCTGGGGCCAGGATTTTAAGGATGGCAAGAGCCTGATCGATTTGCTGGAGACCATCGCCGCGGCGGCGCCGGGGGTGCGGCTGCGGCTGGGGAGCCTGGAGCCCCGCACCGTCACGGAGGCGTTCTGCCGCCGGGCGGCGCAGATGCCGGACCTGTGCCCGCAGTTCCACCTGTCCATGCAGAGCGGCTGTGACGAGACGCTGCGCCGCATGAACCGCAAGTACGACACCGCCCGGTATCTCCAGTCCGTGGAGCTGCTGAAGGCCCACTTCGACCGTCCCGCCGTCACCACGGACCTGATCGTGGGCTTCCCGGAGGAGACGGAGGCGGAGTTTGAAAAGACCCTGGACTTCATCCGCGCCTGCGGCTTTGCCCGGATGCACATTTTCCCCTACTCCATCCGCCCCGGTACCCCGGCGGCCAAGATGCGCCAGGTGCCCAAATCCGTCAAGGAGGACCGGGCCCACCGGGCGGCGGCGGTGGCGGCGGAGCTGCAAAGGGCCTATCTGGCCGGCTGCGTGGGGCAGACCTACCCCGTTCTCTTCGAGCAGCCCAAGGACGGGTGGTTCTTCGGCCACGCCCCCAACTACGCCGAGGTGCTGGTGAAGGGGGAGGACCTGCACAACCAGATCCGCTCCGTGACCATCACCTCCGCCGACGGGGAATTCCTCTACGGGACCATCAAGGAGTGAGACCATGAACAGCCACTTTTTCGCCTATATCTCCCGGATGCGGTTCATCCAGCGCTGGGCCCTCATGCGCAACACCGCCCCGGAAAACGTCCAGGAGCACAGCCACCAGGTGGCGGTGCTGGCCCACGCCCTGGCCCTGATCCGCAATGAGAAATTCGGCGGTCATGTGGACCCGGGACTTGTCGCATCGGCGGCATTGTATCACGACGCCAGCGAGATCCTCACCGGCGACATGCCCACCCCCATCAAGTACGACAACCCCGCCATCCGCACCGCCTATAAGGATGTGGAGGCGGTGGCGGAGGGGAAGCTGCTGCGGATGCTGCCGCCGGAGCTCCAGTCTGCCTACGCCCCGGTGCTGACCGCCATGGACCCGGAGGTGGAGCGGCTGGTGAAAGCGGCGGACAAGCTCTCCGCCCACATCAAGTGCCTGGAGGAGCTCAAGGCCGGCAACGCCGAGTTCCGGGAGGCCGCCGCCCAGACCCGCAGGGCCCTGGAGGCCTTTGACCTGCCGGAGGTGGCCTACTTCATGGACACCTTCCTGCCCAGCTTCTCCCTGACCCTGGACGAGCTGAAATGACATACGAGGAAGCGCCGCCCCGGACGGGATCGTCCGG
>OLGB01001231.1_pt1 | contig 32001 bp, 28 predicted proteins | sample 1605691 | NCBI WGS metagenome assembly OLGB01 (sample SAMEA3888925, study PRJEB22519) | human gut metagenome | biome: human gut; feature: human-associated habitat; material: faeces | place: Denmark | collected 2010 | reverse complement strand
CGGGGAGGATGTGACAGAGTACGGGTACGTGACAGGGGATTTAAAGGAATTACAGAAGATATTTAACCTGGACCAGAAGGGACTGGTGCAGGATATTTGTGATGAAATAGAAGAGGAATTTGACCTGGAGAAGGACAATGCGGATATCTGTGCGAAGGTTCTGACAAAGTGGCAGGCGGATACGGAAGATGCAGAAAATACAGCTACTGCGGAAAAAGCGCTGACGGAAACAGAGGAGAAGAATACAAAGGGTGCAGGAAAGGCGCTGGCAACACTGGAGGAGGAAAATCCGGAGTGGATGAGTCTGGAGATTGTCAGAAAAGCCAGAGCTGAAATTTATGTGGAAGAGGGAAAGTATGCAAAGATAACAAAGGAGCTTTCAGAGGATTCCACCTATCATGAGCAGATGCTGGCAGCAGAGCTGTACATGAACGGCCTTGTGAAAAAATCCGATTTCCCAGAGGAATACAGAGGTGTTTCTGCGGAAGGGGCGAGGGAGGTCAAAAATCAGTTAAAAGTTGTTTTAAAGAAAAACAGCAAGGGACTTTCCAAACAGGAAAAGGCTGCCCTGAAGGAACGGGTGGAAGCAGTTGAAATCCAGACGGAGGCGCCGGAGCTTTTGAAATTAAAGGAAGAAATGGCGGCGCAGGTACAGAATACTGAGGAAACAGCGGCTTCAGGTACAGAAGCCTCAAAGCTTTATCTGGAACTGGCAAAGGTGGAAAATTATTTTGGCAACGAAGCTGCCATGGATGCCAATCTGAATCAGGCAATCTATCAGTCCCAGAACAGTGGGGACGATTCTTATGCGTATGCCATGGGGCAGATTATCAGTGTTATCGAGGAAGAGGATAATACGGAGGAAATCAAAAATGTTTCCGTTTATGTGGATGCGGTGATGGAGCATGCCATGACGGTGGATGTGGGGAACAGCCTGAATACGGCAGCCCTGGAACAGGAGCAGGAACAGAGTGCAGAGGGAACGGTGAACTTTGCACAGGGCATGACAGATTATGTCAGCAGAACAAAGAATGCAATTACAATCGGTTCTGTCAATACGGAAAATTTTGAAACCATTACGGCGAAGGTGCAGATAACCAGTGATAAAAATGCGGATGCGGTCAGCATTAAAAAAGCACTGAAGCTGTCCGACTGCGGAATTGAAATCAAAGACTTTTCTCTGGATAAAATAGATTATACCGGTTCCAATATTCTGCTCTGCTGCGATGTTTCCGGCAGTATGGAGGACAGCATCGGAGGTTTGAAAAATGCGGTGACTTCCTTTGTAAAAAACAGAGAGGATGCGGAGTCAGTTTCACTGGTAGCTTTCAATGATGCAATTTCAGGTAAAATGGGCTTTGGAACCTCTGATGATGGGCTGCTTTCCTTTGCGGAGGGAATGGAGGCAGGTGGCGGAACGGATATTTATTCTGCTGTATTGAGCTGTCTGGATACCTTCCCCCAGAACCCGGATTCCAACAATGTACTGATTGTCATGACGGACGGGCAGGATAACTATTATCATGATGCGGCAGATATTAACAAAAATATCGGGGAACTTGCAGCAGAGCGTAATGTAACTATTTATACAGTCGGTCTGGGAAGCGCAGTGGATACCCAGTATCTTGGTACTATTGCCCAGAGTGGCGGAGGCAGTTTTGTATATGTTTCTGCCAGCGGCAGCCTGCAGTCCTTTTACGACATGCTGCATACCCAGTTATATCATCAGTACAGATTGACCTATCAGGCGCAGGATACCATGAAACTGTCGGACAGAACGCTGGAACTTGCCCTGCCGGAGGAAAATGTACGGGGCAGCATTACCTATTCTCTTGCGGGAGCAGAGGAAAACAGTTCAGGAAGCATGCAGGTGACAACGGGTGTTTCAGTAACAGGTATTGCCCCCAGATATCTGTATAAGGGCTTTCAGGATGTGAAGGTGGAATTGAAGGGCAGCGGCTTTAAACAGGACTCTGAAATCAGTGTGAAGCTGAAAGGAAAGTTAAGCTACGATATTACAGCGGAATATGTATCGGCGGATACCTATTCTTTGACGATTCCTGCCAAAATGGCGGTGGGAACCTATCATGTGGATGTGACGGTGGATGGAAAGAGAACGGTTCTGGAAAATGGATTTTCCATGCTGAAAAAGGACGGAAGTTCAACCCTCACCTTTGGCAAATATGTCTTTACCTATTCCGGAAGGAGTGTCATAGGGGATTCCATGTATATTCTCGGCGGCCCGGTTCAGTTGAATGGCTGGCTGACCTTTAAGGGGGATGTTGTGCTGACCGGGGATATAGACAATGGCAGCAGCCTTATGGTAACGGATAATTACGGCTCTTATGTAAGCTATGATGTAAGCTATGCCGATGGACTTGGCAAATATATGGCAGAAAAGGGAATTGCTTTGGATATTCCGGCATTATATCAGTTCCAGATTTACCGGGATGATACGATAGTGGAGGATATTCAGCCGGGAGCTTTTGAAATCTATCAGTTTATGTGGTTTGATTCTCCTGCCCTGAAACTGCACCCGGATAATATTGAAATGGCATTAAAGACGGGAACGACCTTTTTCCCTTACCAGAATGAAATATTGAAAGAAAGCGGAAAGAAGGATTTGTTCAGCTTCAAAATGGACAGCAGCATGGCGGTGACCAATAAAAACGTGGGATTGATTCTTAATATTGAATATTCGGATATCAATAAAAAGCATAAGCTGAATATATTCAATACACCGATAGAAAGCAATGGTTCGGCAAAGCTGCAGGTGAATACTCTGACAAATGAATATCTTGTGGGAGCGATGATTAAGCTGGATATTATTCAGGAAACAGGAATTGGTCTTGAGGTTGGCTGGAAGAATAATCTGGTACCGGATTCAGTACAGGTACAGATTGAGCTGCCCAAAGGAGTGAAGCTGCCCACGGCAGTGCCTATTATCATGAATAACTTTACCGGACAGGTTTCCGGAATTGGTGACAGTGTGCAAAAAAAGGACTGGACGAACATAAGCCTGAAGGTTATGGTTACGCTGGAAAGCGGAAAGGTATCGGAATTTTTTCCAGCACTGAAAAAATTTGTGGGAGATATCACTGTCCTGAAAATGCCGGATACGGCGGCAACTCTCCGGTTTGGACCGAACTGGGGCGTGGAGCTGGAGGCAAAACTTGTCTTCCTAAATGAAATCACTCTGGCGCAGGCGGCAGCAAAGCTGGGACATTTCAGTTACAGCAATTCGCTGCTGGATTTGGATGAGGAACAGGTAGCAGGATTATATGCCATGGTAAAGCAGGGGATTATCTGGGAAACCGCGGATGGGCGTGTCAAGCTCAATTCCACCGGTACCATTGAATTGGATGCTCACAGCCGCTTTGCAGGACTTCTGATAAACGGCACCACCAGCATGGATATCAAGTGGTGGCTGTTAAAGTATAACAGCAGCCAGACAGGCGACCTCTGCCTTGGACTTTATACCACTTATTCCGGGGAGCATGAGCTGGTACTGGTTTTCAAATATATGGATACGAAAAAAGGAAAGATAAAGGGCGGTTTCTATTATATTGACCAGAATGGCAAGGCAGGAAAAAATTCCGGTTTCTTAAAGTAACCGGCAAAACTCACTATACGTAAAAGTGTGCGCAGAAATGGAGATGGAAAATGTCCAGAGGAAGAAAGATAGTACAATATATAGCAGTCTGGATGCTGGCAATATTCGGGCTGGGAGGCTTTTATCTGAAAGCAGAGGCGGCTTCCCAGCAGATTGCCCGGCTGGAGGAAGCCGCAGATTTGACGGTAATGTTTAACTTTGACCAGGAAAATGTGGATATTACCTTTGTTTCGCCCAGCGGTGCCAGATACACGAAGGACACCGCCGGAGTGGAATTTGCAGAGGGAGAGCTTTGGAGCACTTACCGGATAACGGGGGCAGAAGCGGGGAGCTGGTCGGTAGAATATGATTTGGGGGCAAACAGCCAGATTGAATATTCGATAATTGAGGCGGCTTACGGCATCTGGATTCAGTATGTGAACATAGTCAGCCAGCAGGAGGACAGCCTGGAGGTTTCCTTTGAAGCGGACGGAGATGGGGAAGCGGTATGGTTCGACTATACGCTCTGGGCGGTCTGCAATACAGACGATTCCCTGTCCGGAAAAATACAGGAGGGCAGAGCCAGAACCGAAGAGGAAACTTTGGTTACGGCGAATTTGAGTAAACTGAACAGCGGAGATTATACGTTGAAGCTGGAAGTAAGCCGCATGGATGGGGATGCGGAGGTATTCGATTCCATGATGGGGGACAGCTTTTCCTATACGAATGGAAAGGCGCCGGAGGGACTGGACAGTTATAAAGTATATCTGGATATGAGCAGACAGGATGTCCGGCTGGACTGGTCGGAGAGTGCGGTTCGTGCGGATGAGTATCAGGTCAGCGTTTACGGAACAGAGCTTTTATATCAGGAAACTCTGGACAGGGAAGAAAGGGAAACTTCCTTTTCCTATCCGGCGGATACCAGCCAGCTTCAGATTTCCCTTTCCGGAAAGCAGAACAATCTGTGGTCGGCACCTGTGGTGATAACCATTCCCATTCCGGGAGAGGAATATTTAAGAAATGCAACGGGGGATGTAACCGGCTCCGGACAGCTTGCTCTGGAATATGCGGTGACAAAGGAGAGGACTTTAACGGTACAAAAGGGGGAGGAGTCAGCGCAGTATCTGCTGAATGGAACGGACACTGTCTATATTACCCTGCAGCAGGGAATTAACCGGATTTATGCGGAGTTTGAGGGAGATAACAATATTTTCTATGTAGCAGACGTAGAGGTATATTATGATTTATATCCCCCGGAAATTATCCTGTATGATGCGCTGGACGGCAAAACCTTTTCCGGAGAATCCGTGGATATTCTGGGAAAGGTGAAGGAGGCGGAATCTCTTACCATTAACGGGGAAGCAATAGCCATTGAAGAGGATGGCAGTTTTACTTATTCCTGTAAGCTGGGCACCGGAGAAAATCTGGTGGAATTAAAGGCGCAGGACGGGAATGGAAATATGACAATGCGGGTATTGACCCTGTATAAGGCAGGAGCCATTACCGGGGAAGTGTCGAAAAACAGCTTTTGGATGCGGTTTTTGCCTCTGCTGATTTCCCTTGGGTGCAGTCTGATAATCATTTTATTTGCTGCAATTTTTATAAGAAAGAAGAAAAAGAAAGAGGATAGCGAGCAGGAAACAGGGGAAGTACAGGCAGAAACGGAAGCCGGTACAGAGGCGGAAGGAACCGGAACGGAAGCAGGAGCCGGGGCGGTAGAATCAGAACAGCCCGGAGAAAAAAAGCAGCAGAAAAAGCAGAAAAAGACGGGCTTTCCTGTAAAATGGCTGGTGGCAGTTTTGCTTACGGGGTTTGCAACGGGAATCTGCATCTGGCAGTGGATTCGCTGTGAATTATTTATACGCTCCCTGGAATATCTGACGCTGGTGGAGCAGTCCTTTACCAGAGCTTATCAGTATTTGCAGTTAAGAAAAATATTGATGATTTCTTCCGGCGCAGGCGTTGCAATTTGTCTTTTGCTGATAATTATTACGATTTTGGCTGCAAAGAAGAGGAAAAAACGTAGAGAAGGAGAACAGTATGACACATCCGGCATGGTTAGATAACGCAATTTTTTATGAAATATATCCGCAGTCCTTTATGGATACAAATGCGGATGGCATCGGAGATTTTCAGGGAATTATAGAAAAACTGGATTACATAAAGGTACTTGGCTGTAATGCAATCTGGATGAATCCCTGCTTTGATTCTCCCTTTGGGGATGCGGGGTATGATGTATCAGATTATTACAAGGCAGCACCCCGCTATGGAACCAATGAGGATTTGAAAAGACTTTTTCAGGAAGTGCATAAAAGGAATATGCACATTCTGCTGGATTTGGTTCCGGGACATACCAGTATAGAGCACAAGTGGTTTCTGGAGTCCATGAAAGCAGAACAGAATGAATATACGGACAGATATGTATGGACGGACAATGTATGGGTGCAGCCGGAGGGATATGGTACTATCAGGGGAATTTCCGACAGAAACGGTTCCTGCATGGTAAATTTCTTTTCCCATCAGCCAGCCCTGAATTACGGGTTTTACAAGCCGGATAAATCCTGGCAGCAGCCTGTGGATGCAGAAGGACCGAGAGCAACCTTAAAGGAGCTTATGAATATTATGAGTTTCTGGCTTTTGATGGGATGCGATGGTTTCCGGGTAGATATGGCAGGTTCACTGGTGAAAAATGATGAGGACGGAAAGGGAACCATTCAGTTATGGAAGGAAGTCCGGCAGTTTTTGAATGAAAAGTTCCCGGATGCGGCTATGGTTTCAGAATGGGGACAGCCGGATAAGTCCTTACAGGGAGGCTTCCATATGGATTTCCTGCTTCATTTTGGACCGTCCCACTATAATGATTTGTTCCGGTGCGAGAATCCGTTCTTTGCAGGAAACGGGGATGTTTCGGAATTTGTGGACAAATATATTGAAAACTATGAAAAATCCGAGAGGAAGGGGCTTATCTGTATTCCCTCCGGCAATCATGATATGGACAGGCTTGCCAGAACGGTAAAGGGAGATAAGGCGAAGATTGCCTTTGCTTTTCTGCTTTCCATGCCGGGAGCTCCCTTTGTTTATTACGGGGATGAAATTGGTATGAGATATGTGGAGGGGCTGACTTCTGTGGAGGGAGGCTATAACAGAACCGGTTCCCGTTCGCCGATGCAGTGGGATGATTCTGTCAATGCCGGATTCAGTACGGCGGCATCAGATATGCTTTACATAAAGCAGGATGAAGGAGAGGACAGACCTACTGTAAAAAGGGAGATGGCAGATAAGGATTCCCTTTGGAATGAGATAAACAGGCTGATATCCATCAGGCAGCAGCATAGTGCCCTCCAGAGTCTTGCGGATATCCGGTTTATTTATGCGGAAAAGAATAAATATCCTCTTGTCTATGTCAGGGAGAATGCAGAAGAAAAAATACTGGTATATCTGAATCCTTCTGAAAGGGAAGTTTCCTTTGAGTATGGGGAGAGCAGTTTGTTTGAAACAATCTATTCCTTTGGGGAAACTTTTAAGAGAGAAGGGAAGCGTATTACGGTGGCAGCAAATTCCGCGGGCTTTGTCAGGGTATAGATTTAAATAGAAGTAATTCTTATCTGGATTTTGGAAAGTGAGTAATTCGGTTGCGCTTCATGATGCCCCTGAGATATGGGTGGATACAATATATCAATGGGTGAATGAAGAGGGGGGTATTGGAAATGTAAATTTGCGGGCATGCCGGGAACATATTCGGTGTGCCCTGTTTTTTATTCTGATTTGAATATGAAAGTGCATTGATATACAAAAGATTTCATGCTATTCTGTGAAATAAGTACCAGAGATTTTTGAAAAATAGATACAAAAGGTTGAACAGTCAGACCAGAATACCTATTTTGCTATTTTTATGGATATGCAGCTTTCGTGTCCCAGCTTTTTATTTTCGTGTCATTCTGTAAAATGTTCCCGAACCGATACTGGTTTCAAGCTGATACGGTGCCCCGTCGATTACAAATCCGGCTTTTTCATAACAATGTATCGCCCGTTTATTCCATTCTCTTACCTCTAAGTACAGGGGCTTTGCAGGGTGTTGACTTTTGGAAATTTCATACGCAATTTGCAACATCTGCTGCCCGTATCCCTGATTGCAGTAATCGGGATTTGTGCCAATCCCGATAAATACTTCTGTAGCTTCCTCTAAAATATTAACGAAGCCTGCAAATATATCTTTGTCATAAAACGAATGGTAGTTGTTTGCGGAAGCAGGGTTCATAAAACCTAATTTTTTCGCTTTCATTTCATCATATGTTGGCAGGTTGTAAAGCGCATAGTCATTTGGGTACTTCCAGGAACATACTATCTGCTTTTCTGTTTCTGTCATAATGTGGTGTTCTAAGCTGTATTGCATATTAATCCCCATTTCTGCGCACTTCTCCAACGCATCTCGAGTTTGTGTCAAGTGCGCGCAGACACAAATCTCGCGTGTGAAAAATCAGCATATCAATCTGATTTTTCACACTATTTTCGTTCCGGCACAAAGCTGTCAAAAATGAAAATATCAAAATGCTTTTTCGCCTCTGAAAGTTCTTCCTCGCTCTTGATGGTCCAGGCTGCGGCAGTGTTTTTATACAGGCTGCGGCACAGGCGTCTTGACAAAATCTGAGGGTAATGATGGTTATAAGCTACAAAATCCGGCTTTCCAAGGAAATTCAGGAGCAGATTCTGCAATACAAAGTACAGCACTCCCACATATTCCCCTTCCTTCAAAAAGGCATCTGATAACTGCCCTCTCACCAGTTCCGGATGGTTTTTCTTATACCACCACACTCCCAGCGGATTAAAGGATTCCATACAATACGCCCCCCGATAAGCCCGCAGCAGCTTATCTGCAACAGGACAAAGGGACAAATTCGTCCGTTCAATCTTAAATTCCACAATCAGAGGCACCTTTCCATCCACCAGCTTTAACACCTCTTCCAGAGCGGGAATCTTCTGCCCGGAGCCGCAAAGGGAAAACTTCTGCAATTCTTCATAGGTATAGTCACACACCTTGCCCGGTGCCCCGCAGACTCTCTTTAACGTAAAATCATGAAAAACCACAGGAATCCTGTCTTTTGACAACTGGATATCCAGTTCTATTCCAAAGCCTGCCTCCACTGCCTTCCGGAATGCCGCCAGGGAGTTTTCCGGGGCTTCGCTCTGATTGTCATGAAGCCCTCTGTGGGCATACCGCCAATTACAGAAATAAGAGGTGTCCGGCTTATGTAAAATCCGCGGCATAATCATCAGAAAATACAACACAACCAATACAATTACTATGATTCCCAAAATTTCCAACACTTCCATTTTTACACTCATTTCCTCACATGTTTTTCAATTTTTTATCAGTCATCCACATCGAAATGTTCCAGAATACTTTCCTTCTTCCGGGGCTTTACATCGCCATGCCGCACCTGTGTCATGGTACAGAATGCCAGAACCGCAAACAAAAAGGCATAGGGGAACAGGGTTCTGTAGGAAACATTCTCCAGCAGGGCACCGGATAAAATCGGCGTTACCACCTGTGCCGCCATGGAAAAGGTATAATAGGTTCCCGTGTATTTTCCGATATCACTTCCCTGACTCATAGCAACAATCATAGGATAGGAATTTACATTAATCGCCGCCCATCCGATACCAATCAGCGCAAAGGCAATGTTAATCCACAGGTGATATTCATTCACAAAAACCGCCGCCAGATAACAGACTGCCATCATGAGAACACCGCCCATAATGGTCTTTTTTCTGCCGATTTTCGCTGAAACAACGCCAATGGGGATATAGCTCAGAATCGCCGCCACCGTTGCCACCATCAGACAGTTGGCAAAGCTTCCACCCTCCATCTTCCATACAACCCTTGTATACCGGGAAAACGCCGTGGTAACTGCATTATAGGCAGTAAACCAGAAAAAGATGGAAAGGAGCATAAAGACCATACTTTTCTTTACCTCCCGGGGCAGCCCACATGGTATTTCTTTTTCCGTACTATCCGGTGCTGCCTTTTCTCTTATTTGTTCTGTTTCCTCTATTTTCCGGCGCAGCCTGTTCTCCCGGACGGTCAGAAGCAGAATCACCACCGCTCCCACCATCACGCCTGCGATGCTCAGGAACAATCCTGTGTAATCCGGCCTTTCCCCTCCGCCTACCAGTACCTTAATCATAATCAGGGCATAGACACCGCCTACCGCTCCCATCAGATTTATCACTGCATTGGCACGGCTTCTTAAGGAGTTCGGCGTCAAATCCGGCATCAGCGCCACAGCCGGAGAACGGTACAGCCCCATGGAAACCAGTGTTGCAAACAAAGCTCCCACAAAAAGCACCAGATTCTGCGTTCTGTCTGCCACAGGCAGCAACAGCATAAAGCAGACCGCCAGTACCGTTCCCACTAAAATAAAGGGTGTCCGCTTTCCAAGAGGTGTTTCTGTCTTATCGGAAAGGGTTCCAAACAGAGGCAGCAAAAACAGCGCCAGCACATTATCCATCGCCATCAGACCCCCTGTCACCGTTTCTCCCAGTCCAAAGGTATTTTGCAGTATCAGGGGAATAATGTTGTCATACATCTGCCAGAACGCACAAATACTCAAAAAAGCAAGTCCCACAAAAAATGTCCTTTTGTAATTCAATTTTTCCTGCATTGATACCCCTCCTTCTTTTACTATTTTCATAATACATCCTCCCCTTTCCCATTTCAAGAAAAATCCATGTAAAACATCCCGCTAATCACGATATTTTCCTTGAAAAATCAACGGTTTCATGTATAATTGAAATTGTGTGCCCCGAAAACTGTTTTTACGAAAACGGAAGTAATGCGCGCAAAAGAATATGCGCAGAAATGAGGTTTATATGATTAGTGCAAATAATGTAACCTACAGAGTGGGAAAAAAAGCTCTGTTTGAAGATGTCAACATTAAATTTACCGAAGGAAACTGTTATGGTCTGATTGGTGCAAACGGTGCGGGAAAGTCCACCTTTTTAAAGATTCTTTCCGGCAAGCTGGAAACCACCAAGGGCGATATTGTCATCACTCCCGGACAGCGTCTTTCCGTTCTGGAGCAGGACCACTTCAAATATGATGACTATAATGTTATGGATACGGTCATCATGGGAAATGAACGCCTGTATCAGATTATGAAGGAAAAGGATGCCATTTATGCCAAGGAAGATTTTTCCGATGAGGACGGCATCCGCGCCAGCGAATTAGAGGCGGAATTTGCCGAGATGGACGGCTGGGAAGCAGAATCCAACGCCGCTATGCTCTTAAATGGTCTTGGTATTGATACCTCCTACCACTATTCCCTGATGAAGGATTTGGACGGTAACTTAAAGGTAAAGGTTCTGCTGGCAAAGGCTCTGTTTGGCAATCCGGACATTCTTCTTCTGGATGAGCCTACCAACCACCTCGACCTGGATGCTATCGCATGGCTGGAGGACTTCCTGATTGATTTTGAAAATACGGTTATCGTGGTTTCCCATGACCGTTATTTCTTAAATAAGGTCTGCACCCATACAGCAGATATTGATTACGGTAAAATCCAGTTGTACGCCGGAAACTATGATTTCTGGTATGAATCCAGCCAGCTTCTTATCAAGCAGATGAAGGAAGCCAACAAGAAAAAGGAAGAAAAGATTAAGGAATTACAGGAATTTATTTCCCGGTTCTCCGCAAACGCTTCCAAATCCAAGCAGGCAACCTCAAGAAAACGTGCGCTGGAAAAAATTGAGCTGGATGAAATCAGACCTTCCAGCAGAAAGTATCCCTATATTGATTTCAGGCCTGACCGTGAAATCGGCAACGAGGTATTGACCGTAGAACACTTAAGCAAGACTATTAACGGCGAAAAGGTATTAAACGATATTTCCTTTGTTGTGGGACATGATGACAAGATTGCCTTCGTAGGCAGCCAGGAGCTGGCAAAGACCACTCTCTTCCAGATTCTGATGGGAGAACTGGAGCCGGATGAGGGCAGCTTTAAATGGGGTGTTACTACCTCCCAGGCATATTTTCCCAAGGACAATACCGCAGAATTTGATAACGACTTAACCATTACAGACTGGCTGACCGGCTACTCTCCCGTCAAGGATGTCACCTATGTAAGAGGTTTTCTGGGACGTATGCTCTTTGCCGGAGAAGACGGTGTGAAAAAGGTAAAGGTACTCTCCGGAGGAGAAAAGGTGCGCTGCCTGCTTTCCAAAATGATGATTAGCGGTGCCAACTGTCTTGTACTGGATGAGCCCACCAACCATCTTGACATGGAATCCATCACAGCCCTGAACAACGGACTGATTAAGTTCCCCGGTGTTGCACTCTTCTCCTGCCATGACCATCAGTTTGTGCAGACTACCGCAAACCGTATTATGGAGCTTCTGCCTGACGGCGGCCTGATTGACAAAATCACTACCTATGACGATTATCTGGCAAGTGATGAAATGGCAAGAAAGCGTACTGTCTTTACTGCTGATAAGGAAGACGATGATATTTAAGGAAAGTGGATGGTTTAATGCAGCCGATTGATTTACATGTTCACTCCAACCGCTCAGACGGCACCTTTTCTCCTTCCGAACTTCTGGATTATGCCATGGAGAAGGGACTTGCCGCCTTTGCCCTGACAGACCACGACACGGTAGAAGGACTGGATGAGCTTCTCTCCTACGCTGAAACCCTGCGCAGGACGCTCCCTCCCGAAGAAGCAGCCAAAGTTCCTGAGGTCATTCCGGGGATTGAATTTTCCACGGAATATCAGGGACAGGATATTCACATTGTGGGACTGGATATTGATTACAGACAGCCGGAATTTTCCACTAAGCTGCAAAGTTTCATAGACTCCCGCACCAACCGGAACCGGAAAATGTGTAAGCGCTTAAAGGAAGCCGGCATTGATATTACTTATGAAGCCCTTCTGGAGGCTTTCCCGGATGCCGTTATTACCAGAGCCCATTATGCCCGCTTTCTTTTTGAACACGGGTATGTAAAAAGCTTAAAGGAAGCCTTTGACCGCTATGTAGGCGACCATTGCCCCTGTTTTGTACCAAGGGAAAAGGTCACACCCGTACAGGCTGTGGAACTGATTCTTGCCGCAAAGGGAATCCCGGTTCTCGCCCATCCCATTCTCTATCACATGAGTGATGCCAGACTGGATACACTGACCGGGCTTTTAACGGAAACCGGACTGATGGGCATTGAAGCAATTTACAGCACCTACAAACCCTATGAGGAGCGGCAGATTCGTGTTCTGGCACAAAAATACAATTTATGTATCAGCGGAGGCAGCGATTTCCACGGTGCAAACAAGCCGGGGCTGGATTTGGGTGTCGGCTACGGAAAACTCTTTGTTCCGTATGATGTTTTAACCGCTCTCCGGGTAAGAAATAAAAGCTGACAGATTTTCTGCCAGCTTTTTATTTTCCATTTTCACTTTAATTTTACCAGTTTCAATTACCCAATTCCGGTTATCCTTCTACAATCAGATAACGACCGTCTCCCACATCAAACACTTCGTCAGCGTCTAAAATCTCGTCATCCATAGCACCCTCGATATCAATGCCCTCTTCCTCAAAATACGCGATTACCTCTTCTACGGAGTCTACCACTACCGCCATACATTCTTCCAGAAAATCTTCTGCCTCTTCCAGGTTTTCTGCTACCTTTTCAGGAAACAGTTGTAGCTGATTCTCCAGAAAGCACTCTAACACATCATCGTCATACTCATGCATACTTCTGCCCTCCTTTTGGATTGTTTATTGTCTTGCAAAACAGTATACTACATGGTATCTCTTTTCATGTCAACCATTTCTTTTCATCTGATACCAGACTATTCTCTGCTTTACAGAAATTCCAGCAGTTCCAGCGGACTTTTTATCAGCGCATCCGCCTTTGCCTCCTCCAGCTCTTCCCTCTCCCGGAAGCCCCAGAGTACCCCTACGGTAAAAGCTCCGGCGTTTTTTCCTGTTTTCATATCCGTCGCCGTATCCCCCAGGTAGACCGTTTCAGAGGGTTGAAAAGAAAAAGCATCCAGAATCCCGTATACCCCCGCCGGGTCAGGCTTTAAGGGAATCCCCGGCTTCTGTCCCTGAATCCAGTCAAAATAGCCCTTTCCGAAAAGAGTTTCCACTACCATGACTGTCTGCTCATGGGGCTTATTGGACAGGACAGCCAGACGCAGCTCCTTCTCCTTTAAAGCTGCCAGCAATTCCGGAATCCCTTCATAGGGCTTTACCTGATACATACAGTCCACTGCAAAATATTCCCGGTAGCGCTGCATGGCTTCCTCAAAATGAACCTGTTTTTCATCCCCGGAGGCAACAAGCACCCGGCGAATCAGTTTTTCCGCTCCATCTCCCACAAAATACTGGTAATCCTTTCTGGAAAAAGGGCCGTACCCAAGAGGCGCCAGTGCCCTGTCCGCACAATATTTCATGCTTTCAATGGAATCCGACAGCGTTCCGTCCAAATCAAAAATCGCAATTTTTTTCATTCTGCCAAAAAACCTTCCTTCAATTCCTGATACAACCTTCCTGCCGGCAGACCAACCACATTATTGTAGTCCCCGTCAATCCCTCTGATATACCGGGCACAGAAGCCCTGGATACCATATGCTCCCGCCTTATCCATGCAATCTCCGGTTGCCACATAGGTTCTGATTTCTTCCCGGCTCATTTCATAGAAATGCACCAACGTTTTTTCATGAAAGGTTTTCCGACTGCACTTTCCGCTTTTTCTGTAAATGCAGGTCACGCCGGTATATACTGCATGGGTTTTCCCGGAAAGTGCCGCAAGCATTTCCTCTGCCTCCCGGGCGGTTTTGGGTTTTCCCAGAATCCGCTCCTCCAGAGCAACTACCGTATCCGCTCCTATTACCAGAAGGTCCTCCGTTCCTTCCTCATACTGCTTCCAGACAGCCTCCGCTTTCTGGGCAGATAACTGTTCCACCACCAGTCCGGGTTCTGAGGCAGTCACCTTTTCCTCCACCTCACTGACCTGTACTGTAAAGGAAAGCCCAATCTGCTCTAAAAGTTCCCGCCTTCTGGGGGATGCAGACGCTAAAATAATCTTACTGTAACTCTCACTTTTCATGATGCATTTCCGGTATAAAAGTTCTTGAAATACCGATACCCTCCTCTGATATGCTTTTTGCTTCCAGAATGGCTTCCCTGCAAAAGCTCTCCTGGGACTGGAAGCGGCTTCTTCCCCGCTTATCCGGCTTTACATAAGAGCCATCAGGCTGTAAGACGGACGCCTTTACATTATCCCTTAACTGACAATCCAGAATGTGTATCAGCTTTTCCTTTAATTCCTCCGACTCTACCGGGAATAAAATTTCTACCCGCCGTTCCAGATTTCTCGGCATCCAGTCTGCGCTGCCGCAGTAAACCTCTTCACTGTCCCCGTTCTGGAAATAGAAAATTCTGCTGTGTTCCAGAAAATTTCCCACAATGGAACGCACCGTAATATTTTCGCTGATACCCTTCATGCCAACCTTCAGGCAGCAGATTCCCCGGACAATCAAATCAATCCTGACTCCCGCAGCCGAAGCCTCATAAAGCGCCGCAATAATATCCCTGTCACAGAGAGAATTCATTTTTGCAATAATATGTGCCGGTCTGCCCTCCTCTGCATATTGTTTTTCCCTGTCAATGAGATACAGGAAACGATCCTTTAACCATAAAGGTGCCAGCGCCAGCTTATTCCAGAAAAGAGGTTCCGAATAACCGGAAAGCATGTTAAATACAGCCGTAGCATCCTCGCCGATTGCCTCGGAACAGGTCAGAAGTCCGATATCTGTATACAGCTTCGCCGTGGCGTCATTATAATTTCCCGTACCAAGATGTACATACCGCCGGATACCGTCCTCTTCCCTGCGGACAACCAGCGTAATCTTGCTGTGGGTCTTTAACCCCACCAATCCGTAAATAACATGGCAGCCCGCCTTTTCCAGCATTCTTGCCCAGACAATATTGTTTTCCTCATCAAACCGGGCTTTCAGCTCTACCAGCACCGTTACCTGCTTGCCATTTTCCGCCGCCTGTGCCAGCGCCGCAATAATGGGAGAGTTTCCGCTGACCCGGTACAGTGTCTGCTTAATCGCCAGTACATCCTTATCTCTGGCTGCCTGTCGGATAAAATCCACCACCGGCTCAAAGGTCTGGTAAGGATGATGTAATAAAATATCCTTTTCCCTGATTTTCTCAAAAATGGAACAGCCCGCCGGCAGCTCCGGCACCTGCTGTGGAATATATTTCGGAGTCTTTAAATGTTCAAAGCCATCCAGCCCATATAATTTCATACAGACAGTCAAATCCAGGGGACCATCAATCTCGTAGATATTTTCCTCCTCGATATGCAGCTCCCTGCGGAGAATATCCAGAAGCCGTCTGTCGCAGCCCGCTTCCACCTCCAGACGGATTGCCTCGCCCCACTGCCTTTTCTTTATCTGCTTCTCGATTTCCTTTAACAGGTCTGCCGCCTCATCCTCCTCAATGGTTAAATCCGCATTTCTCATGACTCGGAAAGGATGCGCGCATACAATATCATAATTCAGAAACAGCTTATGCATATTCCGCTCAATCATTTCTTCCAGCAGAATAATCTTCTTGGCTCTCCCCTCCGAGGGAAGCTCTATCACACGGTTTAATACCCCCGGCACCTGTACCGTGGCAAATTCCAGTTCACCCTTATCCTTCTTTTTCTGCACCAGCGCAGCGATATTCAGGGTCTTATTCCGCACCAGAGGAAAAGGTCTTGAGGAATCCACCGCCATCGGTGTCAGCACCGGATACACATTTTCCTCAAAATACCTGTCCACAAAAGCAACTTCCTTTTCTGTCAGCTCCTCATGGCATTTTACCAGCTTCAATCCGCTCTGCGCCAGCTTCGGCACCAGAGAGCGGTTCCATGTGGAATATTGTAAATCCACCAGATTATGAATTGCCTTTCCCAGCTCCTGAAGCTGCTCTGAGGGTGTCATTCCCGCAATATCCGTTTTCTCATATCTGGCATTTACCATATCCTTTAAGGACGCCACACGAATCATAAAAAATTCGTCCAGATTAGATGCTGTAATGCTCAAAAATTTCAGTCTTTCAAACAATGGAATACTCTTGTCCCTGGCTTCATTTAAAACTCTGTGGTCGAATAAAATCCAGGACAATTCTCTGTTTGTATAATATTTCGGATTTTTAAAATTGTTTTCTCCCATCTTCCTGCTCTTTCCATTCCACTTTTCGGTTTCCGCGCTTCGGTTTTCGTCCGCCTACAATTCCTTATATTGCTTCAAGACAGGTTTTATACTGAAAACCTCCTTGAAAAATTCCTCTCTGTCCTCAAAGAAGCCCTTCTCCAGTGTGATATCCTCCTGGGTATCGATTGTCAGCAATAACTGATTATCCTTCAGGGTTCCCTTCAGACCGCTTAACTTCTGCTTATGGCTTCTGTCCATCCCGCTTGCCAGCCGCAGAATTGCCGTCAGCTTCGCCACTATCATATAGGCATCCCGGTCCAGACCTCTTGTTGTCTGCTGTCCGTAATAGACAAAGGGACTGTGGTTAAAACGCACCACATTCGCCACAATTTCCCGCTCCGTATGGGACAGTCCGATAATTTCCGTTGCCATGATAATCTGATAGGAGGTTTCTCCGATATTTACCATGCTGATATATTTCCCACAGTCATGCAAAATAGCTGCCAGCCGCAGATAAAGCCGCTCTCTTTTTTTCAGCCCGTGAATCTTCTTCATGGCATCAAAAATCGTAATAGAAATATTTTCCAGAGTTTCCGCCCGTTTCCTGCTTCCCATATACCGCTTGCTGATATTCATGGCACAGGCAATGATATCCTCTTCAAAATCATGCTCCCCCTGGAACATTTTCATCTTTTCCGCATATTCATATGCCATGCCGTCACAAAGACTGGCTCCCGGCATCCAGATACTTTTCGCCTCCATCAGCTCTGCAATCCGGTTTATCAAAACCGCACTGATGAATATTAACGGAGTGCTTTCCTCCGTGAAAAAGCTCTTATTTTTCAACTGCTCCAATATCGTCGCAAATTCTTCCGTACTGATGACCGTCTTGCTGACATCTCCTCTGGCACGCCGTAAGGCAATAGGGGAAATATAATCGTCAATCACAATCAGATTCTTAATTTCCCTGTCCTTCAGATACAGCTTTTTATAGATTTCCAGCTGTGCCATTGCCATTTCATCTATAATGTTCTCATACTGGGAACTTTTCTGGGCATAGCGGTTTAAAAATTCATAAATTCTTAAAACCCCCAGCCTTAGATTCTGCGTGGAAACCAGCTTTTCATTTTCAAACAGGGATAACTGAATACTTCCGCCGCCAATATCCAGAATCGCCGTTTTCTCCTGAATGATTCTACGGAAAGCTTCTCCTCTGGCCGCCACTGCCTTATAATCCAGAAAACGCTGCTCGGAATTGCTTAATACCTCTATGTTCATCCCGGTACGCTGCGCAATCTGGTCCTGTACGATGGTTATATTTTCCGTTTCCCGGATTGCACTGGTCGCGCAGACATGATATTCCTCCACCCGGTATGTTTTCATAATATCCCGGAACTCGTTCAGGGTGCGGCAAAGTTCATCCATCTTGTCATTGCTGATTTTCCCCCTGGAATAGGTATCCGTTCCCAGGTCCAGCCGTCTGCTGATATAGTCCACTTCCCGCATATGGTTTTTTCCTGAAAATTCATAAATTTTCATAGTCAGTTCAAAGCTGCCAATATCAATTGCAGCAAATGTCTGGATGTTCATTGGGTGCTCCTTTATGCGTTGTTTTAAAATACCCGGATGCGGGCTCCCGCCTCCTCGCGACATGTCATCCGGCTATTTCTTTCGAAATACCCGGATGCGGGCTCCCGCCCTATAACCCGAAAACTAAGCTTGCCCGATGACAAGCAAGCTTGTCACTGGCAATTTAGTTTTCGGGTTGCATGCCTTGGAGATAATCGACAAACTGTTGGGCGCTGCGTCCGGAGAGTCCTCCGTGGGAGAGTTCCCACTTGTTGGCTTCCGCCAACAGTTCCGGTTCCGGCATACGGATACCGTTTCTTTCCGCCAGTGTTTTTACAATATTCTGGAACTGTTTTTTGTCCGGTGCCCCAAAATAAATGGTAACGCCGAACCGGTATACCAGTGACAGCTTTTCCTGCACGGTATCGCTGGTATGCATATCCTCCCGGACTTCCTCTTTATCCCGGTAATTTTCCCGGATAAGATGTCTGCGGTTGGATGTAGCATAAATCAGGACATTCTCCGGCTTCTTTTCCAGTCCACCCTCAATAACTGCCTTCAAATATTTATATTCAATTTCAAACTCCTCGAAGCTCAAATCATCCATATAAATGATAAACCGGTAGTTCCGGTTTTTAATCTGGGCAATCACCTCGTTTAAGTCCTGAAACTGGTGCTTGTACACCTCAATAATTCTCAATCCATCGCCATAATATTCATTGGCAATCGCCTTAATACAGGAAGATTTTCCCGTGCCCGCATCTCCGAACAGCAGACAGTTATTCGCCTTCCTGCCGCTGACAAAAGCTGTCGTATTTTCCACAAGCTTTTTCTTGGGAATCTCATAGCCTACAATATCCTTCAGATTGACATGGGCAATATTTAAAATCGGTTCAATATGTACTCCTGTTTCATCATGCACAATCCGGAAAGATTTATGCAGTCCGAATTTTCCAACGCCATATTCCTTATAAAACCGGGTCAGCGTATCCTTCATTTCCTCCGCCGTGTGATTCCTGCAGAATTTCTCCGCCAGTTCGCAGATTCTGGCGCAGATGCGGGTATTATATACCTTGCTCTCCTGTCTGCTGGCTGTATAATTCTCAATCAGGGAAAATTCCGGCACCTGTAAAGCCTCCGCCATGGGCTTAAAATCAAAATCGTAGAACTCCTTGAAAATCACGATATCGTGAAGCGCCGCATCATTGATGCTTCCCTCCACCTTTCCCCGGATTTCACAGCCACAGCTATAGCTGTTCTCATTATTGACCAGCAGATTCGCCAGATAGCAGTGCCAGAGATTTCCGTGGAATCCGTAATTTCCCGCCAGCTCAATCAACCTGTGGATACACTGATAAAACAGATTCCGTCCCTTTTCTCCGGCTTCCCTGTAATTTGTCATCAGCCATGCCATATCATAAAGAAGCCCGTCCTCTTCAAAATCCCGATATACAATCAATTCCTTTTCCCGCATAATAATCTAATCTCCCTTAGTAATTACCCAGAATCTTCATGTTTCTGGCTTCTTCCCGCAGTCCCCGCAGTGCATTTTTTACCGCGCTGTCCGCCAGATTGCCCTCAAAGTCAACGAAAAAGCGGTATTCCCAGTTTCTACCCTCTATGGGACGGCTCTCAATTTTCGTCATGTTCAGATTATTATAAATAAAATGGGACAGCATATGGTACAGGGAACCGCTCTCATGGGGCACCTCAAAACAGATGCTTACCTTTCTGGCATCCCGCTTAAATATTTTCTGGTTTGTCACAATAATAAACCGGGTGGAATTTGTGCCGCTGTGATTGACTCCCTTCTGCAGCACCTCAAGTCCGTAAATCTGTCCCGCATACTCACTGGCGATGGCTGCCTGACTTTTGTCCTGCTCCTCTGCCACCTTCCTTGCCGCAAAAGCATTATTCTGCATGCTGATTAACTGCCAACTGTGATTTTCCAGAAACTTTGCACTCTGCATCAGGGACTGCGGATGGGAATACACTGTTTTGATATCCTCCATAGTTGCTCCGGGCACCCCCAGCAGGCAATGCTCAATCCGGATAATCTGCTCCCCTACAATATAATTTTCATATTCCTGCAACAAATCATAAATCTCATTCACAATGCCAGCTGTGGAATTTTCAATAGGAAGCACCGCAAAATCCGCGCTGCCCTCATCAATCGCTCCCATAGCCTCTCTGAAGGTATCCACATGGAAGCTGTTGATCTTATCCCCAAAATATTTCATCATGGCAGCCTGGGAATAGGCTCCCTCTGCCCCCTGAAAAACTACCCTTGCCGCTTTTGTTTCCAGCTCATCCACTCCGATAAAGGGCAGCTTTCCCATACTTCCGTTCTCTGCCAGAAGCTGATACTGCAGCTTTCTGCTCATGGACATAATCTGCTCAAATAACTCCTCGATTCCGTGACTGTTAAAGTCGTTATGTGTCATGGATTTTACTTTTTCCAGCTTTTCCTGCTCCCGCTGTTTGTCAAATACCTTTTTCCCTGTTTCAATCTTATATTCTGCCACCTGTCTGCTGATATCCATCCTCTGCTCATACAATTCCACAATCTGAGCATCAATTTTATCAATCTGTGTCCGTAACTGCTGTAAATCCATCCTGTTCCTCATTTCTGCATACGCTGTCCGCCCATGCCTTTTTCTGCCATTTTCTCTTTGTAAAGATTACGTATATCTTATACCAAAACAACCTTGATAGCAAGTAAAAAGGGGTGTATAGTAATGGTAAAGAATATGTAAATTCCTCCCATGAAAGGAGTCATTGTATGAGAAAATCAAAACCCCTTATTGTGTTTTCCCTTCTTTTGCTTGTAACAGTTTTACTGCTTGCCATATATATCCTGTTCGCCCAGCGGGTTTCCAAAAATCCTGCCGGTACTGTGGGCAATACTGCAGGGAATCTGAATAACGGCGGCTTTTTCTGCGAATATAACGGTACGGTCTATTTTTCCTGCAGTGCGGACGGCGGCAGCCTTTTTTCCATGGATGCAGACGAGCAGAACGTAAAACGCCTGAATCAGTTAAAATCCAGAAACATCCTTGCGGGCGGGGATTATCTCTACTATTTCCAGACCGGCTCCACCGGTTCCTCCTTTGGACAGGTAGACGGTCAACATTCCTTTAACCGCTGTAAATTGAACGGTTCCTCTCCCCGTTCCATGACAAGAAGCACCGTTGTAACCGCCCAGCTTGTAGATAACCGTATTTACTTCCTGACTGCGGAATCAGACGGTCCCGTTTTCTCCCGCATGCAGACAGACGGCTCCGACAAAACTGTCATTGATGAAAGCCAGATAAATCCTGCCTGTGCAGTCAACGGTATGATTTATTACAACGGAACAAAAACCAACCATTACCTGTACTCCCTGAATACTGCTACCGGGGTTTCCAATGAAATATGGCGGGGAAATCTCTGGTATCCTGTTGTGGAAGGGGATTATGTATATTACATGGATGTGGCAGAAAATTATCGGCTCTGCCGCTATTCCTTTTCCAGAAATGAAATAGAAGTCCTGACAACGGACCGGGTAGACTGTTTCAATGTGGGAAATGGCTATATCTATTATCAGAAAAACGGGGAGAATCCGGAATTAAAATGCATGTTCACAGATGGCAGTAACGTACAGACCATCGCCATCGGCAATTATACCGCCATCAACATGACCTCCCGCTATGTGTATTTTCAGGCTTTCGGGGATGACAGCACTACCTTCCACGCCCCACTGGGAAGCCCCTACGTCAGCATTTTTTCCCCTGTTGTTTCCAGGTAAAAAGATTGATTTCCTCTTACTCCTCTTCAATATGGTCAAGACCCTGGCTTAATATGGTGACAATATGCGCATCTGCCAGGGCATAAAAAATAGTTTTTCCCTCTCTTCTGTTTTTCACCAAATCCATCTGCTTTAAAACCCTGAGCTGATGGGAAATCGCGGACTGGGACATTCCCAGAACAGAAGCAATATCATAAACACACATCTCTGCGCTTAAAAGTACATACAGAATTTTCAGTCTGGTAGCATCTCCAAAAACCCGGTAAAATTCTGCCAAATCCTGCAGTTCTTCCTCCGGCGGCATCCTGTCGTCAATCATCTTTAAGGTTTCCTCATTTACATGAATGTATGTATTCTCTTCCATCTGCTACCACCTTCTCTTTTTCTGTACCCTATTGTACCTTATTTTTGATTTCCACGCAATACTTGTCCATTCCCGCCGTCATGCTTATCCTTCCGTCCTTTTCCACAAAAACAGCCTCCGCCCCATAGCTTTCCGCCAGTACCTTTCCCTTTTCACTGCCCAGCACAAAGCATGCCGTAGACAGGGCATCGCTCAGGAAACCGCTTCCGGAAAGCACCGTCACACTGCAAAGACCGCTTTCCGCGGGATATCCCGTATCAGGATTTATAATATGATGGTACCGTTTTCCATCCTTTTCCACATACCGCTCATAATCCCCCGAAGTGGAAACACACCATTCGCCCTTTAGTTCCAGCGTTCCCAGATATTCCGAAGGCTGAAAGGGATTGACAATTCCGATACGAAAGCTGCTGCCGTCCGGCTTCTCCCCGTAAACCAGCACGCTCCCACCCACGGAAATCACCGCGCCGCCCACCTTTTTATTTGCCTGAAGCTTTTCCAACAGCCCATCCAGCGCAATTCCCTTACCCACAGCCCCTAAATCCAGCGACATTTTCTCTGGCAGATACAACAGGCTCTTTTCTTCCTCCCAATGCAGTTTCCCGCTGCCGCAATTCTCCAGTGCCGCCCTGATTGCAGCCTCCTCCGGTACTTCAAAGGCATCCTGATTTTCTGATGCCGCCCAGACATCCAGATTCCACAGCCTCGTCACTCCACCGATTGTAATATCAAAGGCTCCCTCCGATTTTTCCGACAACGCAAGACACTCCGACAGAATCGGGGAAAACCTTTCTGAAACCACCACGCCCTCCGGGGAACCTGCCGTTTCATTTATCCGGTATATCTCAGAGGTTTCCAGCCGCCAGGACAGCAAATCTCTCTCCATTTCCTCCAACAGCCTCTGATTTTCTTCCAGTACTTCTTTATCCCCGCCATAAATTTTCTGCCGGATAACCGTTCCCATCGCCGTATCTGTCGCTTCTGCGGGTTCCGCCCCGCCGCAGCCCGTACACAGCAAAGCTCCCATGCCAATCAAAAAAAGCCCCTTAAAAAACTTCTTCATTTTCCCATCCTACTTTGTTATACTATGAACGTAACTGTTTTCGTCAGATTCATGACAGACGCTTAATTTTTTTCAGGAGTTGAAATATCTTGCAGCATAATACATCCCCTGCCGGAAAACAGAATCACCGTGCCCTTCTTCTGGCACTCTTCCTCGCTCTGGTGCTTCTCATCAGCCTGACCTGGATTTTTCTTTCTGCCAGACCCTCCGGCGAAAGCTGGCGGGCAGAAATCTATCAGGACGGCGATTTGCTTTATTCCATTCCCCTGGGAGATTTATCCGCCCCTTACCGCTTTACCGTCACCGGAGAAAACGGCTGTACCAATGAAATTGAACTCTCCCCGGAGGGTGTCCGGATTTGCTCTGCCTCCTGTCCTGACAAGCTCTGCGTAAAACAGGGGAAAATTACAAACAGCAGACTGCCGATTACCTGTCTGCCAAACCACCTTGTTGTCCTTCTCCGCTCTGACAGCGATTCTACGTCTTCCACAGAGCCGGATATGATTACCTATTAACAAAAGGAGGTTCACCATGCGTGCTTCTCTACCCACAAAAAAATTAACTGTACTGGCCCTTTTTACAGCCCTTTCCCTTGCAATCTACGCAGCGGAATGCGCGCTTCCTCCTCTGCTTCCCCTTCCGGGGATGAAGCTTGGGCTTGCCAATATCATTACCCTGCTCCTTTTAAGGCATTATACCCTGAAGGAAACCTCTCTTGTGCTCCTTGCCCGGATTCTGCTTTCCGCCCTTTTATTCGGTCAGGCAGTCAGCCTCCTGTACAGTCTTGCCGGTGGCATTTTTTCCCTGCTTTTCATGTATCTGGTGAATCGCCTGACCGGAAGCCGCTTTCCCTTTCTCACAGGTGCCTTCGGCGGTCTTACCCATAATATGGGGCAGCTTCTGACAGCTTTCCTGCTCACCCGGACTCCCGGTGTTTTTGCCTATCTGCCCTTTCTGCTTCTCTGCGGTATCCTCACCGGACTTTTTACCGGCTTTGCCGCCCTTTTCGCAGAACGCCTGATTGCTCCGCACCTCCCATGATATTTATCTCTGCTTCAGCTCCTCCAGCATCTGCTGTACCGTCCTGTTCAAAATCGGATGCCTTTCATTGGGTGCTATGGATGCCAGCGGAGCCAGGACAAATTCCCTGTTCTCCATATCTGCATGGGGAATAATCAGGTCGTCGCTTTCATAAACCAGCTTATCAAAAAGCAGGATATCCAAATCCAGCGTCCTGGGTCCCCAGTGAATCGTCCTCTTTCTCTCTGCCTCATTCTCTATCTCATGGAGTACCTCCAGCAAATCCTCCGGCTCCAGAAGGGTTTCCAGCAGCAGAACCCCATTCAGGAAATCATCCTGCTCCACACCGCCGTAGGGCTTTGTTTCTATTGTTTCCGATACCTTCTTTACCTGAATCAGCGGATGCCCTTTAAGCGCTTCTATGGCGCCCTCTATATACTTTTCCCGCTCTCCCATATTGGAGCCAAACGCAATATACGCCCTGTGCCAGCTTCTTTTTACCCGGACGGATACAAATTCAAAGGGCAGACCGATAGGTGCCTCGGGCTTTTTTACCTCTATTTCCACAGCCGACAGCAACGGATAGCGCAGTAAAAGCGCCTCTGCCAGCCCCTCTGCCACAGCTTCTATCAGCTTACGGGTATTCTGCTGCATCCATTCTGTAATAAAATGGCAGACCTCACCGTAATTGGTGGAATCCTCCAAAGCGTCCGTCCTGCCGGGCTTTTTTGTATCCGCTGTCAGTACCGCATCAATAAAAAAGTTCTGTCCGTCCCTCGTTTCCTCCGGATATACCCCATGGTGGGCAAATACCTTCAAGCCCCGAATCCGGATTTCATCCCCTGCATTTCTACTGTACATTGCTTCGTCCTCCGCGTAAAACAGCCTCTGTCATCCTGACTGCCCGCACATTTGCCTGAACATCATGCACCCGCACAAACATGCAGCCCTTCATTACTCCCATGACTGTTGTCACCAGAGTTCCCTCCAGCCGCTCTGTCACCGGTAAATCCAGTGTCAGCCCTATCACAGACTTTCTGCTGCAGCCCAAAAGGAGCGGATATCCAAAGACATGCAGCTCCTCCAGGCAGTTGATAATTTCCAGATTCTGCTCATAGGTTTTTGCAAAGCCCACACCGGGGTCCAGAATAATCCTGTCCTCTGCAATCCCCGCTTTTTCCGCCAGATGAATTGTTTCCGCCAGGTCAGCCGCCACATCCTGCATAAAATCCGTATAACCGGTATCCTTTCTGTTGTGCATCAGACAGCAGGGCAGACCACTCTCCGCAATTACTCCCGCCATCTCCTTTTCATATTTCAGTCCCCAGATATCATTGATTAAATCGGCACCTGCCGCAATTCCTGCCTTCGCCACCTCTGCCTTGTAGGTATCCAGTGAAACCGGAATATCAAAATTCGCCTTAACAGCCTCTATCATGGGCACCACCCGGCTTATCTCCTCCTCCTCATCAGAAAGCAGGGTATATCCCGGTCTTGTGGATTCTCCGCCCACATCTATAATATCTGCGCCTTCCCTTATCATATCCTCCACATGCTTAAGCGCTCTGTCCCTGTCGTTCCACCTTCCCCCATCTGAAAAGGAATCCGGTGTTACATTCAAAATTCCCATAACATAAGTATGGCCCTTGCTCTGAAATTCCCTGTTTCCGATTTTCATACCAATCCTCCATTCCTGCCCATCACAACTTCAATACCTTATTTTTCCTGTCGCCCTTCCAGTTACAGTCCGCTTCCGCCCCGCAGGCAAAGCATGCCCGGCTCGCCTTATCCGCCCGGTATAAAAGCCCTTTCAGGTTCTTCTCCTCCTTTACGGCCGGATTCCTGTGGCTGTAAATGGCTTCTGTAATCACTTCTGCTTCTTTTTCGGAAAAACCACATTCCAGAAGGATTGCAGGGGCAATCTCACCGCTTGCCCTTTCGTGGGGAATCCCCTTTTCATACTGCAGATGCTTTCCAATATCATGCAGAAGCGCCGCCCCGTAAATCCATTCCTGCTCTATCTGTAAATTTTCCTGCAAATTGAGTATCATCCCAATCCGCGCCACATCCAGAAAATGCTCCATACCATGACGGCAGAAGCGCCTGTCCGCCTCTGCCGCCTGATTTTTCGCCAGTTTTTCCAAAAATACCGGATGGTTTAAAATCCGATTAACTCTTTCCATGTTCCCTCTATCTCTTCAACATTTCCAGCACCCTGTCCTGCAATGCCGTATTCTCCTGAAAAACACCTCTCGCTGCAATGGTCATTGTTGTACTGCCGGGCTTTTTAATCCCCCGCATGGTCATGCAGAAATGCTCCGCCTCCAATACTACCATAACTCCCTTCGGTGCCAGATGCTCCATCATGGCATCTGCAATCTGCCCCGTCATCCGCTCCTGAATCTGAAGCCGTCTTGCATAAACCTCCACCGTTCTTGCAATCTTACTCAATCCCGTAACTTTCCCCTCCGGAATATAGGCAACATGCGCCTTTCCAAAAAAGGGCATCATATGATGCTCGCACATGGACTGAAAGGTAATATCCTTTACCAGCACCAAATCACTGTTTTCCACCGAAAAGGTCTTTTGCAGATGCTCTCCCGCATCCTGTTCCATTCCCACGAAAATCTCTGTATACATTCTGGCAATTCTGTCCGGCGTTTCGACAAGTCCCTCTCTGTCCGGATTCTCTCCGATACCCTCTAAAAGCAGCCTGACTGCTTCCTTTACCTTTTCCTGATTTACCATTTTATCCTCACTTCTGCGCCCGCTCTCCGCGCATACAATATCACTTTTCTTTCACAATCTCCATCAGCCTTCCCAGAAATGCCAGAGAGCCAAAGGCGATAATAACGTCATCCTTCCCCGCAAGCAGTCTGCTCATCTCCACTGCTTCCTCCAGACTGTCTACCGCCGTCACCTTTGGATGTACCTTCTTTATCTCACATGCCAAATCATAAGCAGACATTGCCCGGGGATTATCCGGCGCCGCCACTGTAATAATCTGGTCAGCATAAGAATGGGTCAGCGCGATTACCTTATCATATTCCTTATCGCGAAACATCCCCATTATATAAATAATTCTCTTATTTGTAAAATAGAATTGTATGGACTCCGCCAGCCTTTTCGCCGCATCCTCGTTGTGAGCTCCGTCCACAATAAAATACGGCTTCTTTCCGATAATGGTGAACCTTCCCGGCCAGACAGTTTCCTTCATTCCCTGCCGCAGCTTCTCCTCCGGTATACAGAAGCCTCTCTCCTGCAGGGCAAAAAGCGTTTCCACCGCCAGAACTCCGTTGTCCACCTGATAATTTCCCGCCAGGGTAATTTCCAACTGCCGGCAGCCCCCATAATCAAACCGCTGTCTTTCCAGTCCATACCGGACATGGGATGCCTTTCTTACATCTGCCGTCCGCAGAGGGCAGTTTAACTCCTCCGCTTTTTTCTGAATCACCAAAGCTGCCTCCGGACTTTGCAAGGCTGTCACCACCACACAGCCGGGTTTGATAATCCCCGCCTTCTGGGCTGCAATCTCCGGCAAGGTATTTCCCAGAAATTTCATGTGGTCCATGCTGACAGAGGTAATCACCGCCGCCACTGTATTTTTAATAATATTTGTTGCATCCAGAAGGCCTCCCATTCCTGTTTCCAGAACAACAATATCGCACTTTTTTTCCTGAAAATAGAGAAATGCAAGAGCTGTTTCTATCTCAAAGGGTGTGGGATGCGCCAGCCCTTCTGCTGTCATTACCTCACAAATTCCCTTTATTTTCTCTATACCCTCACAGAGCGCCCGGACAGAAATATTCCGGTCATTCACCTGAATCCTCTCCCGGTAGGTAAAAATCGTGGGTGACAGATACCTTCCCACCCGGTATCCGGCGCATTTCAGTACCGTTGCCAGATAGGCAGAAACAGAACCCTTTCCGTTGGTTCCCGCCACATGGATAAAACGAAGATTGTCCTGGGGATTTCCAAGTCTGCTGCAAAGCTCTCTGATATTTTCCAGTCCCGGTACAATTCCGTATCCCGCACAGCTTTCTATATAATTAAGAGCATCCTGCTCCTTCCATTTCTTTTCTGTTTTTCTTTCCATAACTTCCTTCATACACATTTTTCTATCCATATCTCTTCTGTGCCGGTTTTCCCTTATCTGCCTTTTATGTCCACTCTCTGCGTATACTTTTATAAAAATCCGGGCATACTCTCTTTCAAAAGGCAGGTACCCTATATGAAAAAAAATGTTCTCCCTTTTTTCAAAAACTTTTTAAAATGCGGGCTGGCAGGCTGGTGCATGGAAATTCTCTTCACTGCCCTCTGTTCCCTGCGCAGAAGAGATTTTACCCTGAAAGGGATTACCTCCCTCTGGATGTTTCCCATCTACGGCTGCGCTGCCATCATTGCCCCCTTAAGCCGCCTCTTAAAGGATAAAAATATCTTTGCCAGAGGTCTGCTGTATATGAGCCTTATTTTTTCAACAGAATACTTATCCGGCAGGCTTCTTTTTAAAAAGAACCTCTGTCCCTGGGATTATCGGAAAAGCCGCTTCCACATCAACCGGGTTATCCGGCTGGATTATGCCCCCTGCTGGTTCTTTGCCGGACTTTTCTTTGAAAAATTCCTTCGTCCCCATCAAGAAAATGCTCTACAATAACGGCGGCTGCCATTTTATTGTAGCGCACAAAATCTCTTAATCCGATAAACCGTCTGCATCGTCCACATCACTGGAACCGATATCCAGCATATTTACGGTTCTTCTCCTCATTCTTGCCTCCTCGGAGCGTTCCAGAATAAAGTCCTTAATTGCCCTGGAATTACGAATATGCTGTAAAACCAGCTTGGGATGGGTAGTATCCCCGGTAAAACAGGTCACAGTACCCACATGTACAATTTTCTCCATCAAAGTTGCACTGTGCTGCACATCCTGTACCTTATACATATAACAGTCATTTTCCACCGTCTTGAAAAATCCCTCTTCCACCACCAGCATATCCTCTCTGATAATGTACCTGGTAAAGGTAAAGGGTAATCCCAGAAACAACCAGCGTTTTCTCTCTTTAAATTCCATAGTCTTCTCCATTCCTGCCCAATACTTCAAAGCAATTACAATATTTGCTTTCCTTCCTAAAACCTCTCTCTATTATATACGAATCCTGACGCTTATGCAAAACTTTTTTGAAAATGAAATATTTCATTGAAAGTTGGTTGCAGTCGTGCTATGATTAGAAAAATTGTGTATCACAATATTCAAAGGAGGCTTGTATATGACAGCAGAGGAATGTATCAAAGGACGCAGAAGTATCCGTAAATTCACGGCTGAACCTGTTTCCCATGAATTGCTCGCCCGGATTGTGGAAACTGCTTCTTTTGCTCCCAGTTGGAAAAATACGCAGATTACCCGCTATATTGCAGTGGAAGGCGCAAAAAAGGATGCTCTTGCCAAATGTACCTCTATTTTCCCCGGAAATGGTGTCATTATTGAAAATGCACCTATGGTGATTGCCGTTACTGCTATTACCGGACGCAGCGGCTATGAAAGAGATGGTTCTTTCTCCACTCCCAAGGGAACCGGCTGGCAGATGTATGATGCAGGCGTTGCCAGCGAAGCTTTTTGCCTTGCAGCTCATGAGCAGGGTCTTGGTACCGTTATTCTCGGATTATTTGATGAGGAAGAGGCTTCCCGTCTTCTGGAGCTTCCCGAAGGCAGAGAGCTCGTTGCTTTAATTCCCATCGGTCATCCCGCAGAAGCTCCCGTCGCTCCCAAAAGAAAGACGGTTGAGGATTTATTATCCTATCAATCATAAAGACAAGTCGAAGAGTTTTCTCTTCGACTTTTTTTAAGGAGGTAACATTTTTATGAAACACCTGATGAGTCCACTGGATTTTTCCACTGAAGAACTGGAAAACCTGTTCTCCCTTGCCGGAGATATTGAAAAAAATCCGGCAAAGTATGCCCACGCATGCGACGGGAAAATTCTCGCAACCTGCTTCTATGAGCCAAGCACAAGAACAAGGCTCAGCTTTGAATCCGCCATGACACGCCTCGGCGGACAGGTTATCGGCTTTTCCGATGCGGGAAGCTCTTCCGCTTCCAAGGGCGAAAGCGTATCCGATACCATACGGGTCATCTCCTGCTACGCTGATATCTGTGCCATGCGGCATCCCAAAGAAGGTGCTCCCATGGTTGCCAGCGAAAAATCCCGGATTCCCGTTATCAATGCAGGTGACGGCGGTCATCAGCACCCTACCCAGACTCTGACAGACCTGATGACAATCCGCAGCCTGAAAGGACGGCTGAACAATTTTACCATCGGTCTTTGCGGAGATTTAAAGTTCGGACGTACCGTCCACTCCCTGATTCATGCCCTTGTTCGGTATGAAAATATCCGTTTTATCTTTATCTCCCCGGAAGAGCTGCGGGTTCCCGACTATATCACGGATATGTTAAAGGAGAAAAACATTCCCTTCGAGGAAGTCATCCGTCTGGAAGATGTGATGCCCTCCCTTGACCTTCTCTATATGACCAGAGTCCAGAAGGAACGTTTCTTCAACGAAGAGGACTATATCCGTTTGAAGGATTTCTATGTCCTGACCCCGGAAAAAATGGAGCTTGCAAAGCCTGATATGCTGGTACTCCATCCCCTTCCCAGAGTCAATGAGATTTCCGTTGAAGTGGATGATGACCCCAGGGCTGCTTACTTCAAGCAGGTACAGTACGGCGTTTACATGCGCATGGCTTTGATTCTGACACTTTTAGGCATTACTGTCTGACTGCTGTCTGCCACCCTGTTTCCAATAAAAGTTTTACACAGAAAGGAAGTCCCTTATGTTAAATGTAGGAAAAATCGAAGAAGGATTTGTTCTTGACCATATTAAAGCCGGAAAAAGTCTGGATATTTACGAGCATCTGCAGCTGGACAAGCTGGATTGTACCGTTGCCATTATCAAAAACGCCCGCAGCAATAAGATGGGAAAAAAGGATATTTTAAAGGTAGAATGTGATGTGGATAAAATGAATCTGGATGTCCTTGCCTTTATCGACCACACCATCACGGTAAATGTGATTAAAAACGGGGAAATTGTAGAAAAGAAGGCACTGGTTCTTCCGAAGCAGATAAAAAATGTGATTCGCTGCCACAATCCCAGATGCATCACCTCCATCGAGCAGGAACTGCCCCATATCTTCTATCTGGCAGACCCGGAAAAGGAAGTTTACCGCTGCAAATACTGCGAGGAAAAATATACCGAATCCGCAAAATAGGCAGACTGCCCCAAAACAATATGGTACGCATAACGCCCCTGACAAAATGTCAGAGGCGTTTCTTATTTTCCAAATATATTTTCCTGATTAATCTCCATTCCGCAGGCATTCCTTTGCCGAAGGAATCGCGAACTGAATTTCAG
>OLGB01001227.1_pt1 | contig 32045 bp, 26 predicted proteins | sample 1605691 | NCBI WGS metagenome assembly OLGB01 (sample SAMEA3888925, study PRJEB22519) | human gut metagenome | biome: human gut; feature: human-associated habitat; material: faeces | place: Denmark | collected 2010 | reverse complement strand
GAATTGTCAATAGCATTTTATAAATATATTTATGTTTATTTTTACGATAAAAAATTTCACATAAATTAACAGCTTCCGGCAGCGTCATGTCTTTATGCAAGTCGATTGCATTTAGCTGTGGCGCGGATTTTTTGCAGATAAAAATATCAGAAGTTGTCCATGGTAAACAAAAAGCTGAAGAGGCCGGACCTAAGCGAAAATTTTATCTATCAGGGGGTATTGACAAAACGATGTAAATGATATTAGACTTAGTTATGGGACAAATGTCCCAAATATATTTCCCGCAAATGATTTACAGCGTTGATAAAGGCGATGGGTCTGATTAAAAATTTTAAGAGAGTATAGGAGTGAGATCTTTTGAAGAACTTCCAGATCGTTGGCAAAAGGCAGGAGAAGCAGGAGGCGCGCCTCAAGGCGATGGGCAGGCTCAAGTATACCGGCGACCTTTATGTGCCGAATATGCTTCACTGCAAGATACTGCGCAGCCCTTACGCAAACGCGGTCGTGAAGAGCGTCGATAAAAGCGAGGCGCTGAACGTGCCGGGCGTGGTCGATATCATAACCTACGACGATGTGCCGAAGATATTGAGCATGCATCAGTATCTCCATGTCCCGGAGATCATGTATAAGGACAGTTATCTGCTGGAGCGTCACGTGCGCCATGTCGGTGACCGCGTGGCGGCGGTGGCGGCGGAGACGGTAGAAGCGGCGGAGGCGGCCCTCGAAAAGATAAAAGTTGAATACGAGGTGCTGCCGTCAGCTCTGGATTTTGAATCGACGCTTGCGCCGGAGGCGCCCGTGATACACGAGGAGGCGCTCAAGGGCGACAATCCGGTCAATATAAGGGGCAATGTCTTCGACACGGTCGACATCACCATCGGAGACGTGGAAAAGGCCTTTGATGAGGCGGATTTAGTATTGACGAAGCATTTCCGTACTTCAAAGCCGAACCCCGCCCCGCTTGAGAGGACCGCCGTCCTCTGCGTGCCCGACGGAAACGGGCATGTTGATGTCTGGGCCACTTCGCAGGGCATCCATGCCATGCGCATGAATATCGCCTATTCCCTCGGCCTGCCCGTTTCAAAGATCACCTGCCACCGAGTATTCCTCGGCGGAGCCTTCGGCGCCCACATCCAGACCGGATTTATTGAAAATATCTGCGCTTTCCTCGCTTTAAGGACCGGTTCTCCGGTCAAGGCGGAGAAGACGCGCGAAGAGATGTTCCTCTCCTGCGGCCGCCACCCGATGCTCCTCGATCTCAAGGCCGGATTTACGAAAGAGGGGAAGATCATCGCCCTTCACGCCGATGTTACGGATGACACCGGCTCCTATGCTTTCAGCGGATCTTCAAAGATGATGCTCGCCGCGGGCTTCACGCTTTCGATGTACAAGTGCCCCAATCTGCGCATGTCTGGGCGCGCCGTCTATACGAACACGCCGCCGCTGACGGCGATGCGCGGCGCCGGAAACCCGCAGGCCACCTGGGCGATGGAAAGCCTGATGGACGAGGCGGCTGAGAGGCTCGGCATCGAACCGATAGAATTCCGCAAGATGAATATTCTTTCCGTCGGAGATAAGTTCTACGGACAGGGACCGGCGGTCATCAGCACCATCCGTTCAAACGGCACGCTGCCGCTCCTGGAAAAAGGCGCGGCTGCCATCGGCTGGGAAAAGAGGGGCCGCGGCAGCGGACGGGTGCCATATCCCGACAAGCCCTGGATCAAACGCGGCATCGGGCTCGCCCGCGGCTTCCATACGTCGGGCTGCGGCTCCGAGAAGCCGAACAAGTTCATCATCGACGTGAGCGGGGCGATCGTCAAGATGAACGAGGACGGCACGGCGACGATCCTCAATTCGGCGGCGGACTGCGGCAGCGGCAACATGAGCGTCTACTGCTCGATGGTCGCGGAGATCGTCGGGCTGCGCTACGAGGACGTGCATATAAAGGACGGCGATACCGACTGCACGATCTTTGACGGCGCGACGCACGCGAGCCGCGGTGTTTACGGCGCGGGGCAGCCGGTCGCGAAATGCGCGGCGGATATCCGCGGGCAGATCATCGAATGGGGCGCGCGCGTCTTCGGCTGCGGGCTGGAAGAGATCGACATCAAAGACAGCCGCATCTATCTTGTGGCCGATCCGAGCGTGAGCAGGTCCGTCGGAGAGGTGATGCTTAAGGGTATTTCCAGCGGCTGGGGCAACGTCTGCGCCACTTCCACAATACGGCCGCAGGCCCGCCGCACTTCACGGTCATTTTCGCCGAGGTGGACGTAGACACTATCACGGGCAAGGTCGATATAGTAAGGGTCGTCGCCGGAGCCGACGCGGGGACGATCATGAATCTCAACAACGTCGAAGGGCAGATCGTCGGCGGCGTGCACATGGGGGCCGGATACGCGCTCATGGAAGACACCGTTTTTGATAAAAAGAGCGGACGCCCTCTCAACGCACAGTTTGGGGATTATAAGATCCTTACGTCGATGGATATGCCGCCTGTCGAGGTAATCACGGAGGAGACCTGGGAGCCAACGGGGCCTCTGGGGGCGAAGGGCGTCGGCGAGGGAGTCACGAACCCCGTGGCTCCGGCGATCGCCAACGCGATCTATGACGCGTGCGGGGTGAGGATTCCCGATCTTCCCTGTACGCCGGAAAAGATACTCAAAGCGCTGTGGGCGAAGGAGGCGTAGGTTATGAGAGAGTTTGATTATTACGAGCCGAAGACGGTCGCCGAGGCCTGCAATTTGCTGACGGCGGAGGGCGCGCGGGCGATAGCCGGCGGCACCGACCTTGTCGTGCAGATCAAGCACGGCGTCAGAAAGCCGGCGGTGGTCGTAAATCTTAAAGGTATAGAAGAGCTTGGAGGGATGCGCTTCTCGGACGACGGGGTCATCATCGGAGCGCTGACGAAGATCGCGGCGCTTGCCGAATCCGAGGAGTTTTATGACGGATGGCGCTCCGTCGCGGAAGGGGCGGACAATATCGGAACGCCGCAGGTGCGCAACCTCGGCACCATCGGCGGCAATATCTGCAATTCGTCGCCCTGTGCGGACACGGTGCCCGGTCTGCTGGTCTCGGACGCCGTCGCGGTGATCACCGACGGCAGGCATGAGCGTGAGACGAAGCTGATAGACTTTTTCAAAGGACCGGGAAAGAACTGCCTTGAGGGCGGCGAAATATTGAAGGCCCTGCGCCTCCCGAAGATGCCGGCGGATACCAGGCAGGCGTTTTTCAAAATGGGGCCGCGCAAGGCCGCCGATATCGCGGTGATGAATATGGCCGTCTCCCTTTCGTTCGCGGGCGGAGTCTGTACGAGGGCCCGCATCGCGATGGGTTCAGTCGCCCCTACTCCGATCCGGGCGGCGGAAGCGGAAAGGGCGCTTGAAGGTTCGGACGCCGCGCGTGATATTGAGAAGATTTCCGGGCTTGTCGCCGCCGCGGCCTCGCCGATAGACGACGTTCGCGGCTCGGCGGCGTACCGGAGCCACATGCTCAGGGCGGCGGCGGCCGGGCTGCTGAGAGAGCTTTGCAGATAGGCTTAGGGGTGAGAGAGATGCTTAAGAAAAAGGTAAGTTTTATCCTGAACGGCAAGGCGATGACGAAAGAGGTATCGGTAAATCATACCCTGCTCGATTTTCTGCGCGACGATCTGCATTTTACCGGAACCAAGTGCGGATGCGGCGGCGGCGAATGCGGCACCTGCACGGTGCTGATTGACGGCAGGCCCGTCAACTCCTGCCTTATGCTCGCAGCCGACGCCGAGGGAAAGGATATTCTGACGATAGAGGGGCTCGGCGGCGAGAAGGCCCTTCATCCGCTCCAGAAGGCGTTCGTCGCCTACGGCGCGATACAGTGCGGCTACTGCACGCCGGGTATGCTTCTCTCTTCGAAGGCGCTGCTCGACCGCAATCCGCACCCGACTATGGACGAACTGAGAAAGGCCCTCTCAGGGAACCTCTGCCGCTGCACGGGTTATGATAAGATATTCAAAGCTGTGATGAGCGTGGCCAACGGCGAGGTTCTTGACGATCCTGAGGACGGCGTCTGGATACAGGACGACCTGCCGCCCTGCGGCTGCGAGCACAAATAAAAAGCTGTCCGGTGATTCTCCACGCCTGTTGCGGAGAGCGGCCAGGCGGGGAGGATGACCGATGCGAAAGTTTTTTGATTCCATAGATACGATCCTGACGATCTTGGAGGCGCTCGAAGATTCGGAAGAGGCGCACAGCGTAAGAAAGATAGAGGAGCTTACCGGGGTGCCGAAGAGCACGGTCCACCGCATATTGCAGGAGCTGACCGCCATCGGCTGGGCCTATCAGGACGAAGAGGACAAGAATTATTATATCGGATTGAAATTTCTCTCGCTGGCCAACGAATGGCGCGTGAATCTCGACACGGTAAAAAGGATCGATCCCGTGCTGCGGAATGTGGTCAAACGGTGCGGGCAATCCGCCTTCCTCAATATTATCGACCACGAACGGGTGGTCTGTCTGCACAAGATAGAATCGAACAGCGTTGTAAGGATCGCCTCGATAATCGGCGAGGAACAGCCCTTTCACGCCGGGGCCAGCGGCAGGATGCTTCTGGCGTACGCTCCTGAGGCGCTTGTGAAAAAGGTGCTCTCTCAGAAGCTGGAGGCGTTCACGCCATTTACGGTGACGGACCCGAAGCTGTTGAGGGAAGATCTGAAACAGATAAGGGAAAAGGGATATTGCGAATCGGTCGAAGAGATGGATCCCGGCGTCGCCGCGATATCCGTTCACATCGACATGTGCGGGACGGACCTGATCATGGCGCTGACGGTCGCGGGCACGAGGTTTGACTATGAGAGAGACAGAGACATGTGGCTCTCCGTATTGATCGAAGAAACTAAAAATCTGACGCCGGCCCGGTAAAATCGAGTCCGGCCGTCAAAGCCGGAGGCGATTTTATTATGGAAAGATTGTTGGTCAAAAACGCGCAGATCCTCACGGAGGATGATTATTTTAAAGGTTGGGTGCTGGCGGAAGACGGCAGGATAACCGCGCTGGGGTCGGCGGAGGAATTTCCCGCGGCCGACCGGGTGATCGACGCGGGAGGGCTGACGCTGCTTCCCGGCGGAGTAGACCCGCATGTTCATATCCGCTATCCTGGCGGGGCGCACCGCGAGACCTTTGTGACGGGCACGGCGGCGGCCGCCGCGGGCGGCGTCACCACGATAATCGAACATCCCATCTCCACTCCGCCGCAGTACAGTCCCGAGACGCTCGCGCCGCGCGTCGCTGCCGTCGGGGAGCAGGCGATAGTCGACGTCGCCTTCCTCGGCGCGGCGGGAGGCAAGCATATAGAGGAGATAGGCCGCGTCGCCGAGGCGGGAGTCTGGGGATATAAGACCTTCCTCCACGCCGCGCCGGAGGGACGCGAAAAGGAATTCGTCGGCCTCACGAGCGAAACGAATTACGAACTGCTGAAGGTCATGGAAGAGGTCAAAAAGACCGGCCTGCCGATGGCGGCGCACGGGGAAGACAACGACCTCGTCGCGGGAGCGATCGCCGAGCTGCGCAGGGAGGGGCGCGTCGCCCCCTGCGACCACGCCGCCTCGCGTCCCGCCGTCGCCGAAGCGCTGGCGGTGGACCGCCTCATCCGTCTCGCCGAGACGATAGACTGTCCCCTCTATCTTGTCCATATCTCGACGCCGGAGGCGGTGGAGGCCGCCAAAGCCGCGCGCGCCAAAGGCATGAAGGTCTGGATCGAGACCTGCCCGCAGTACCTTTACCTTACGGAAGAGGCCCTCAACGAATACGGAGCTTATGCGAAGTGCAATCCCGCGCTGCGCGACAAGGCGCGCGTCGAAAAAATGTGGGACTATATAGAGGACGGCACGATAGATACAGTGGGAAGCGACCACGCCCCCTACACGGTGGAAGAAAAAGAGCGCAACCCGCAGGACATCTTCCTCGCCCCCGCCGGTTTCCCCGGACTTGAGACACGCTTCGGCCTCATGATGAAAGCCGTCGCGGACGGAAGGATATCCCTGCGCCGCGCCGCGGAACTGATCGCGGTAAACCCCGCGAAGGCCTACGGCCTCTATCCGCGAAAAGGCGCGATAAAGATCGGCGCCGACGCGGATTTCGTCCTCTGCGACCCGAAAGCCGAATACACGGTGGAAAAAGAAAAAATGCGGACGATGGCCAAAGACATCGCCAAAGTTTTCGACGGCTGGAAACTCAACGGCGTGATCGACAAAGTCATCCTGCGCGGCGAAGTCGTGTATGAGGAGGGGCAGGTAACGGGCGAACCCGGCTACGGCAAATGCCTGCTGAAGGGAAAAGCATAATGGCTCCCGCCATTAACGAGAACCGTTTTCTTAACGACCTCTTCGCGCAGGGAAAAATCGGCTGGAGGGAGGGACACGGCCTCCAGCGCCTCGCCTACAGTACGCCCTACCTCGAAGCGCGCGCGTGGCTCAAAGGCAAAATGGAAGAAGCCGGCCTAAAGACACGGGTTGACGGGGTGGGAAACCTCTTCGGGCGTCTTGAGGGAAAAAACAAAAAGACGATCCTCGCCGGCTCGCATCTTGACTCCGTGGATAACGGCGGCATCTACGACGGTCCGCTTGGCATAATCGCGGCGCTCGAAGTTCTGCGGACGGTAAAAGAAAGCGGTGAGCTCCCTAAACACAGCCTTGAAGTCGTCGCCTTCATCGGCGAAGAGGGCGAACCGCTTGGCGGCACCTTCGGCAGCCGCGCCTTCGCGGGACTGCTGCCGGCCGGTTACCGGCGCGAACAGCTCGCGCGATTCAGCGTCGGCGAAAAAGCGATCGCGGAAAGCAAGGGAGAGCTGGACAAATACGCGGCCTTTATCGAGCTGCACATCGAACAAGGCCCCTTTCTCGAACGCCGGGGAATCGAGATCGGCGTACCCTCGGGCATCGTCGGCATCACGCGGCTGGCGGTCAGCGTCAAGGGCGCGGCCAACCATGCGGGCACCACGCCGATGGCGGAGAGAAAAGACGCCATGCGCGCGGCGGCGGAGATGATCCACAACTGGTTCGGCTGGATGGACGGGCAAAAAGAGCTTGTCTGCAATATCGGCGTCTTGGAGCTATCCCCCGGCCACGTCAGCGTCGTGCCGGAAGAGGCGCGCTTCGTACTTGAACTGCGTTCGATCGACGACGCGGCCGTCGAACGCGCCTGCTCGGAGTTTTCGGCGATGGCGGAGAGATCCGCTCCCTGCTCCGTATCAATAGAAAAACTTGGCGCGAAGCCGGCGGTGCTCCTTGACGAGAGGCTCGTGAAGACGATAAAAGAGAGCGCCGGCAAGGCCGGATATTCCGCTGCGGTGATGCCGAGCGGCGCGTCCCATGATTCCTCTCCGCTGGCCCATGTCATACCGACGGGGATGATCTTTGTCCCGAGCCACAACGGCATAAGCCACTCAAAAGATGAATTTACGAGCGATGCCGATCTCATACGCGGCGCGAAGGTACTCAAAGAGGCCGTGCTCCGAATAGACGACAGTTTCTAAAAACAGAAAAAGGCGTTATGCTTATAAAAACGGGCGAACGCCTTTTATTCTGGTTTGTGATCTCTTTTGTGCCGTTATTTAATTAAGTCCATATAAAAAAGACCGTGTAAAAATTAAAATCATCGCGGAAAAGTAATAGTTGACATTTCACGAAAGTGCTTTTATTATGTCCCGTAATATGCAAAAAGGACAGGTTTCCTTTTAATCCGGCAGCGAAGGGACAGGCGGCAATGCGAAGAGATCACTTTATATCCAACGTAGCGAATATAGTCGTCGTAGTACGCATTATTAGCAGCGGGTCCCCCGAGATGGCCGGCGCTTAATAGCCGCGTTACTTTCGGACCGGGACCCGCTGAGGGTTCCGGTCTTTTTTTTGTTGCGAAGTTGTGGTGTGCGGGGCAATATCGGTCAGCTGTTTTGCGCCGTCTGAGGTTATCAATAAAAAGTTTTTTGAGAAAGGACGTTTTAAGATTGAAGAGTACTTTCAGCATCGTTTCCGAGGACAGTCCGGGCGTGCTCATGCGCATCGCGAGCCTCATCTATCGCAGAGGATATAATATCGAGAGCCTCAGCGTCGGGCGCACCGACGTCCCCGGCCTTTCGCGCTTCACGATAATCATCGAGGGCGAAGAGGGGGTATATGACCAGATACGCAAACAACTGATGAAGCTGATCGAGGTCATCGAGGTGCAGAATCTCACCAAGGAGGGGCCTTTCGTCGAACGCTGGCTTTCGCTCGTCAAGGTCATGGCTCCGGTCGAGCGCCGGCCCCACATCCTGCAGACGGCGGAGATCTTCCGCTGCCGCGTGGTGGATCTCGGCTCGGACGCGATCACGCTAGAGGTCACGGGCGACCGCGGCAAGGTGGAGGCCTGCATGGCGGCGCTCAAACCGTACGGCATCCTCGAAACGGCCGGTTCGGGACAGGTGGCGCTCGCGCGCACCGGTTTTGAAAATTAGCGGCGGCATTACAGGAGAAACTACTAAGTTCGTCGGCGCGGTTTATCGATCCGCGGACCCACTTATAGCGATATACATAAAATTCTAATTAAGGAGTGTTTTCTATTATGGCAAAGGTTTATTACGACCGCGACGCGGACCTCGAATTTCTGAACGGCAAGACGGTGGCGGTCATCGGCTACGGCAGCCAGGGACACGCCCATGCGCAGAACCTGCGCGACAGCGGCGTCAAAGCGATCATCGCGCTGCACGAGGGAAGCAAGTCGAAGGCGAAGGCCGAGGCCGACGGATTTGAGGTCTACACGGTGGCGGAGGCGGCCAAGATCGCCGATCTTATCATGTTCCTCATGCCCGACCACATGCAGGCCGACATCTTCAAGAATCAGGTGATGCCTAATATGAAGCCCGAGGCGAAGCTCCTCTTCGCGCACGGTTTCGCGGTGCATTTTGGACAGATCGTCCCCCCCGCGTCGCACGACGTGTTCATGGTGGCCCCGAAGGGCCCCGGCCATATGGTGCGCGCCATGTATAAAGAGGGCAAGGGCGTTCCCTGCCTCATCGCCATCTATCAGGACGCCAGCGGCAAGGCGAAGGATTTCGCGCTCGCCTACGCTTCGGCGATCGGCGGAGGACGCGCGGGCATCATCGAGACGACCTTCCGCGAGGAGACCGAGACCGACCTCTTCGGCGAGCAGGCCGTACTCTGCGGCGGCGTGACGGAGCTGATGCAGCAGGGCTTCAAGACCCTTGTCGATGCCGGCTACCAGCCCGAGATGGCCTACTTTGAATGCATCAACGAGATGAAACTCATCGTAGACATGATCTTTGAGGGCGGCATGAGCTGGATGCGCTACAGCATCAGCGACACCGCGAAATACGGCGACATGACCGCGGGCCCGCGCGTCATCGGCGAAGAGTCGCGCAAAGCGATGAAACAGCTTCTTACCGAAATACAGGACGGCACCTTCGCGCGCGACTGGATACTCGAGAACCAGACCGGCCGCCCGCGCATGAAGAAGTGGGCGAAGGCGGCACAGGAGGCTCCCTGCGAGGCCGTAGGCAAAGAGCTGCGCAAGATGATGCCGTGGATGGAGCAGAAAGAAGTCCCGAAATTTTAGGCTTATATGGGCCATCTCCGTCGCAACTCGGCCTTGCGCCGTCCTCGCCGCACCATTAGTGCGGCTCCGGGGGCGCAAAGCCAAGTTACTTAGGAGTTGGCCCATCTAATCCTAAAATTTCCGTTCACATACGTAACGGAAAAAGAAAAACAAAAAAGCAAAAAGGAGCATTTTACATGGCGAAAATGAACGGGGCTCAGATGGTCGTCAAGGCGCTGGAGGACGAAGGGGTAAGCACCGTCTTCGGGCTGCCGGGCGGTACGGTCATCCATCTCTATGACGCTCTTTATGATTCAAAACTAAACCACATACTGATGCGCCACGAACAGGCGGCTTCGCACGCGGCGGACGGCTACGCCCGCACGAGCGGCAGGCCGGGAGTCTGCATTGCAACCTCGGGCCCCGGCGCCACGAATCTTGTAACGGGAATCGCCACGGCAAACCTTGACTCGGCGCCGATGGTGGCGATCACCGGACAGGTGGCGACGACGATGATCGGCACGGACGCCTTTCAGGAGGCGGATATTATCGGCGCGAGTCTCCCGCTTGTCAAACACAGTTTCCAGGTGCGTACCCCCGACCAGGTGCAGTCTACGATACACAAGGCCTTTTACATCGCCTCTACGGGGCGTCCCGGCCCCGTTCTGGTCGACGTGCCGGCCGATGTCCAGAAGGGCATGGGGGATTATAAATATTCGACCGAGCTTGACTTCCTGGGTTATCATCCGGAAAACCTCTACGACGTGTCGCAGCTTGAAGCGGCGGTATCGCTCATAGAGCACGCCGAACGCCCGGTGATCTTCGCCGGCGGCGGAGTGATCCGTTCCGGGGCCTCCGAGCTGCTCATAGATTTCGCGCTCAAATATGAGATCCCCGTCACGACGACGCTGCTTGGCAAGGGCGCCTTTCCGGAGTCTCACCCGAGCGGGCTTGCGCTCGGCATGGCTGGAATGCACGGTCATCCTGTCGCGAACCGCGCGCTGATGGGCGCGGACGTCATCATAGCCATCGGCTCGCGCTTCAGCGACCGTACGACGGGAAACCGCCAGCGCTTCGCCGCCGACGCGAAGATAATCCATATCGACCTCGACGCGGCGGAGATAGACAAGGCGATAGAGACCGACGTCTACCTTGTCGGCGATGCCGCCCGCGTCCTTGAGGCGCTTGCCGACGCGATGAAGAAAAAGATCGCCGACCACGGCGAATGGAACAGACACCTATCCGAGGTCCGTGAGAAGGAACCGATGCCGCGCCACGAGTACAGCGGTGAGATCGCGCCCTGGCAGGTACTGGAGACGCTTCACGACCTTACGAAAGGCGAAGCCGTCTTGACGACCGAAGTCGGGCAGAACCAGATGTGGGCCGCGCAGCATTTCCGCGTGGAGGCCCCGCGCCGCTTCCTCAGCTCCGGCGGCCTCGGCACGATGGGCTTCGGCTTCCCCGCGGCGATGGGGGCGGCATACGCCTGTCCGGGACAGACGGTCTGCTGCATCGCGGGCGACGGCAGCCTGATGATGAACATACAGGAACTTGATACCTGCGCCCGTTACGACATTCCCGTCAAGGTGATCCTGCTCAACAACGCCTGCCTGGGAAACGTGCGGCAGTGGCAGCAGTTCTTCTACGACCACCGTTACTCGAACACGATATACAACCGTACGCCCGACTTTGTGAAGATCGCGGAGGCGATGGGAGTCCCGGGCTACTCCGCCTCGCGTCCCGAGGAGCTGCGCCAGACGCTGGAAAAGGCGCTCGCCGAACCGGGCCCCGCGCTGGTCGACGTCAGGATACCGCAGGGGGCCCTCGTCGTGCCGATGGTGTACCCCGGAAACTCGTTAGACAATATGGTCACAGGATAGGAAGTGAACAGTGAATTGAACAGCGATAAAGCGAAAAAAGGATACCTTCGCAGCCCCCACCGCTCGCTGCTGAAAGCCGCGGGCTACACGGACTGGGAGATAGAGCGCCCATGGATCGGCGTGGCGAACGCCTATAACGCGATCATCCCCGGCCATGTGCATCTGCGCACGATAACGGAGGCCGTCAAAGCCGGCATCTACGCCGCGGGAGGCCTGCCGATAGAATTTCCCGTCATCGGCGTCTGCGACGGCATCGCAATGAACCACGAAGGAATGAAATTCTCGCTGCCGAGCCGCGAGCTCATCATGGACTCGGTCGAGATCATGACCCGCGCCCACGCGCTTGACGGACTTGTACTCGTGCCAAACTGCGACAAGATCATCCCCGGCATGGCGATGGCGGCGGCGGAGCTGAACCTGCCGGCGCTCGTCATCTCCGGCGGCCCGATGATGGCGGGACAGCACAAGGGACGCACTCTTGACCTGAACAGCGTATTCGAGGGCGTCGGACAGCGCGGCGCGGGAAAGATCGACGACGCGGCGCTCCAGGATATCGAAGACAACGCCTGTCCCGGCTGCGGCTCCTGCTCCGGCATGTTCACCGCCAACACGATGAACTGCATGATGGAGGCGCTCGGCCTCGGCCTGCCCGGCAACGGGACGATCCCAGCCGTGCACGCGGGACGCATCCGCCTTGCAAAAGACGCGGGGCGCGCGATAATGAACCTTGTCGAAAAAAATATCCGTCCGCGCGACATCCTCACGATAGAGGCCTTCAAAAACGCCGTTGCGGTGGACCTCGCGCTCGGCGGCTCGACCAACACCTCGCTCCACCTGCCGGCGATCGCCTGGGCGGCGGGGCTTGAACTGCCGCTGGATATCTTCAACGAAGTCGGCGCGAAGGTGCCGCATCTCTGCTCGATGAGCCCCGGAGGCGCGCATCATATCGAAGACCTCTGGCGCGCGGGCGGCGTGCAGGCCCTGATGGCGCAGCTGCTTGCGGCCGGCCTCATAGACGGCGAAACGATAACGGTGACCGGTGCGACGACGGCGGAAAACGTCGCCGGCGCAAAGGTCACAGACGCGGAAGTCATCCGCCCGCTGGAAGATCCGCACCATAAAGAGGGCGGGCTCGCCTTCATGAAAGGCACCCTCGCGCCGCTCGGCGCTATCGTCAAACAGGCGGCCGTAGCCCCGGAGATGCTCGTACACACCGGACCGGCGCGCGTTTTTGACTGTGAAGAAGAGGCGAGCGCCGCGATAATGGCCAACAAGATCAACGACGGCGACGTCGTCGTCATTCGCTACGAGGGTCCGAAAGGCGGCCCCGGGATGCGCGAAATGCTCGGACCCACCTCGGCGATCATGGGCCAGGGCAAGGGCGGCACCGTCGCGCTCATCACCGACGGACGCTTCTCCGGCGCGACGCGCGGCGCGGCGATCGGCCACGTCTCGCCCGAAGCGGCGGTCGGCGGCCCTATCGGCCTCGTCGAAGAGGGCGACGAAATATCGATCAACATCCCGGAAAAACGCCTCGACTTAAACGTCGCGGAAGAGGTGCTCGCAGAGCGCCGTCGGAAATTCGTCCCCCACGTCCAGGAGGTCGACAGCCCCTTCCTCAACCGCTACCGCGCCTTCGCCACCTCGGGAGTAGAGGGCGGCGTGCTGAAGAAGCAGTAAAAACGATCCACAAAAACAGCCGGGGCCTTCCTCTGTCGGGGAGGCCCCGTTTCGTGCGGCAGACGCCGATATCATGAGCGGAGGAATTGACGATGGGTGAAAACAGCGCGGGAAATTATGGAGGAGATCCACTGGTGGCGCGGATATGCCGTTGCTCGGAACTGCTGCTGGAACTCAACGGCACGCCGAACGGTGAAAAAGAGCGGCGAAATACCCTGCTCACGCAGCTTCTCGGAGGCCGCGGGGAGCGGCTCTGCGTCCGTTCGCCCTTTTACGCCAATGTCGGAGGAAATATATTTCTCGGCGAAAACTGCTTTATCAATATGAACTGCACCTTCCTTGACGACGACAGGATAACGATAGGTGACTACACACTGATCGCCCCCGATGTGAAGATATATACCGCCTTTCATCCAATGACGCCTGAAGCGCGTTGGGAGGAAAAGCATATTGTCGACGGTTTTGAATTCCCTGTCACCCACACCGCGCCGGTAACGATCGGCGCGCACGTCTGGATAGGCGGCGGCACGATCATCCTGCCCGGCGTCTCCATCGGCGACGGATGCGTCGTCGGCACGGGCAGTCTCGTAACGCGCGACATCCCCGCCGGAAGCGTCGCCTACGGCAGCCCCTGCCGCGTGGTGCGGGAGAATATATGAGGTTCCTCCCGATTTCTTAGTAAGGCCCTCGACGATAAATTTTGCCGGATTGCATTATTTGAAAATCGGTGAGGGTCGTTTGGCGATATGTTTGATCGTCGCCGAAAACCCTGGTATCTCTTGCGTCTGTCATTAGAAGAAGCAAACAAGAGAGCTATCCCCGCATCAGTCGTTCTAATTTGAGAAAAAATCAAGATCAATCATTTTATGCCGCTCGTGTGTTCTTTCTTGTTTTATGTTTTCTTCTAACTTTTGGTTAACAATATGCTTGAGCGATTTATTCACTATTTCAATTTTAGCTGATTCTTTTTCAAGCACATCTTCTATATGCAGCCTTTGCAGCGTTTCAAATGCGGCAGTTTTCTCTATTATTGCAGCCATAAGATTGTCTAATTTACTCCCGCGTGAATAGTCGGCGGGGGCATAATGGTAAATTCTATTTTCTTGAAGTAATTTGAAAACATTTTCTTTGTTTCCAGATTTTGAATCAAACACACCGATTGAATGGCCTCCATAACTATTTACGAGCTTCATGCATGGAATATCTGTCGCGCTGTCGCCAATATACACGATGTTTCTGAAAGGAACTCTTAATTTTTCTGGAGGAATAGAATCGTTAACTCTATCATCATTTATATCAAGAACCCCTTTTTCAATTCTGAATAAAAATTGTGTTTTGCTGGTGTAATTTATGGCTTGGGCTGGCCATATAGCAACGCCTCTGTAATTATAATAAAAAGAGCTGGCATATATTTTTTTGAAATATTTTGCAATAGCTGTTCCTTCAATCATTTCTTTAAGACCGGAAGAAATAATATAGTGCTCGACCTTAATGCTATTAAGCGTTCCATATTTGTTTATGCGCTCAAACCATTGCGGCACTCCATTGTATAATTTTACCTTAGAGCCATAATCAGCCAAAGATTTTTGATTAAGAACAAAATTTCCTTCGGCTTCCGCCATCATTGTATACATATACGCCAGATTTTTATCCATTTCATTTTCTTTGGCCAGCTTATTTGATTTGTCCCAGAATTCCTGGACATTGAAGCCCACGTCCTGTATGTACCCCTGGGCCTGCATATCGTCTGGGGACAATGTTTTATCAAAATCATAACAAATAGCCAAAACAGGGGCATTTTCTTTCAATGAAACATTTTTTGACATCTTTATCACGTTCCCCTTTCGGTTTTACCGCGTATTTCGTCCACCAGCAGGTAGAGGGTCGAAGCTCCTTCCATCTTTGACGGGAGGTTTACGCCGTTTTCTTTCATTGTCTTCATTCTTTGGGCCGCTACGGAGATCGCCTTTTCTTCATTTCCGAAATGGCGCAGCGCCGAATATATCGCCGCGTCAGATTTTTTATATTCCCGTGCCGCGGCCCTGCGATAGGTTTCGGAGAATCTTTTACAGCAGGTCGTAGAATCGATGCAGTGCGGCATTTTTCCGAAGTAGGCGTGAAACCAAATTTCTATGCAGGGGTTTGACCAGCCCGCATAAACCCCGTGCTCTTCCGCGCTGCCTATGATGGAATCAAAGTCGGCGACCAGATCTTTATCAAAAACTATCCAAGGCTCTCCATACTGAGGCTGCATCGAGGCCATTTCAAGAACCTTTTCGACGAGGCCGGCCGTCCTGGTTTTGATAACTTTAATGACCAGCCTTCTCTGGAGCTCGTCGGGAATCGAATCTCTGAGCCCAACTAGATAGTTATACTCCGTCTCTTTCGTGTCTGTCGCGATAAAATAACAGCCAAGCTTAGGGATGCGCCTCCTTTAAATTTCCATGCGGGATTTTCTTTTGCCGGTTCTGTCAGTCATCCGCAGTCTCCTGAAACATGTCCAGACACTTAAGCGTGGGGATAGCTCCATATTTGCCAAGCAGATAGTTCTTCTCGTAGTTTTCATCCTTGCGTATCTTCATTCCCGACTCATCGATAAAATCAACGAGAGAAAAGAGCGCGGAGGCGCCGTCGGGCATTTTTTCAGTAAACCACACCTCGTCTCTTCTAAGGATGTCGGCGTTGAGCTGCCATGCGTCATGCGCGGTGAATACAAGCTGCGCATGCTTCACGTTTATCACGGGGTTAAGGAAGGTGATGATAAAGGCGCGCACAAGCAGCGGGTGAAGCCTCGCGTTAAGTTCGTCTATGAAGAGCGTCCCGCCAGACTCAAGCACCTTTTGCAGCGGCGGGTAGAGCGCAAACATTTTTAAGGTCCCTGCGGATTCAAGTTTCAGAGGGATCGCTACAACCTCGTCGGAGTCGGCCATTTTATGGAGGGCATCTATCTTCGCAAATTGTTTGTCGTTATCGCCCTTGAAGGTTTCAATATTAAACCCGACGATCGAGGGATCAAAAGAGGAAAAATAACCCACAACCTTATTTCGAACCTCTTTGTCCGTTAAAAATCTTGCCGGCAGCCGCTCTGACAAAAAATAGTTCTCGACGGGATCGCCAAAATCCGCAAACTCGTTTGACAGGAACCAGTCGCGGACAAGTTTTAACTTCGGCACTTTGAGCTTTGCGCCAAGCGAAACGACCAGCGTCTTATCTTCAAGCGCGATCTTGATATTTTCGTGATGACTGGCGGCTATTCCCGAGAGATCGAGGGCAGTCCTGTCCCTGTGGAATATTTTCCTAAAATCGCCGCGGGAGGATTTTGCCTTATAGCTCAGCCACTCTTCGCTGACGCCTTTTTTATCTACGGCAAAGCCATATTTATAACTCCGGCCGCCGTTTTCTTCCGCCTCCAGAAAATACACCTCAAACGTTGATTCCGCGTTTTTTGTTTTTTTGTCAAAGGAAAATGGCGTCGGCGCCGTGAAGTCGTGCGCCGTTCCCTTGCCTCCGTCACTATCGCCGTAGGCAAAAGAATTTACCACATACTGCGTCATATATCTGAAGGCGTCGTGCACGTTCGACTTTCCGCTGGCGTTGGCGCCGAAGATTCCAGCCACGGGAAGAATTTTTTCATGTGCAGCCTCAACGACATGGCCGCCATACTCCGTGATAGGCGTGGCAGACATGTCTAATATGGTGTCGTCGCGAAATGACTTGTAGTTTTTAAAATTAAATTGTATCAGCATTGCTCCGCCATCCTTTCTTAAATATGATGATATTATCAAAAACAGGCAGATAAATCAACACCTATATGAGATATAATCTCACATAGGTGTTGATTTATCGAATATAAGCCTTATCCATGGCCGGCAAATGAATTAATTCCAAGCTTTCGCCAGATTCATTCCAGCTCCGCGAGCCACAGCGCCGCGGCGGCGTCCGAGGGCATGCGCCAGTCGCCGCGCGGGGAGAGGGTGACGGAGCCGACCTTGGGTCCGTCGGGCATACAGGAACGTTTGAATTGCTGGGCGAAGAAGCGGCGGTAGAAATTTTTCAGCCATTTGTCTATCGTTCCGCCGTCATAGATTCCGGCGAAGGCGGCATTTGCCAGCCGGCGCACCTTGCGCGGTGAAAAACCGCAGCGCACGGCGTGGTAGAGGAAGAAGTCGTGCAGCTCGTAGGGGCCGACGAGGTCTTCCGTTATCTGCGAGATCTCGCCGTCCTTCGCCGGCAGCAGCTCCGGGCTCACCGGAGTGTCGAGGATGTCCAGCAGCGCGCGGCGCAGCGGTTCGTTTTCCGCGCTGTCGGCGGCGTAGCGCACGATGTGGCGCACGAGCGTCTTCGGCACGGAGGCGTTGACGCCGTACATCGACATCTGATCTCCGTTGTAGGTCGCCCAGCCGAGCGCGAGTTCCGAGAGGTCGCCGGTGCCGACGACGAGGCCCCCCTCTTTATTGGCGATGTCCATCAGCACCTGCGTGCGTTCGCGCGCCTGCGCGTTTTCAAAGGTCACGTCATATTCGTCCTCTTTATGGCCGATGTCGCGGAAGTGGAGTTTCACCGCTTCCGTTATGTCGACGCATCTGAAATCGACGCCGAGCGCCTCGCAGAGCAGTTCCGCGTTGCCCTTCGTCCTTGCCGTGGTGCCGAAGCAGGGCATCGTCACGGCGAGGACGCCGGTACGCGGGTGCTTCATCAGGTCCGACGCCCTGACGGCGACGAGCAGCGCCAGACAGGAGTCGAGGCCGCCCGAAACGCCGATGACGGCCTTTTTCGCGCGCGCGTGTTCAAGCCGTTTTTTGAGGCCGTGAGCCTGCATCGTGAGGATCGCCGCGGCGCGCCTGCCGCGCTCCGCGCCGTCGTCGGGGACGAAGGGCCGCCTTGGGATGAGGCGCTCCGCGATGTCCGTATCCGATGCCTCCATCTCAAACGTTATGGTCCGGTATCCCGCCGTCCCTTCTTCGGGATAGGTCGTCAGCCGTTTGCGTTCCTGTGCGAGCAGCTGCGCGTCAATGACCGCGGAACTGTGTCCCGCAGTGAAGGGCTCGCATTCGGACAGCAGACGCCCGTTCTCCGCGACAAGGTCGTGTCCGCCGAATACCATGTCGGTCGTCGATTCTCCATGGCCGGCGTCGGCGTAGACGTAGGCGCAGACAAGGTGCGCCGATTGTCCCAGGACGAGGGCGCGGCGGTATTCCGCTTTGCCGACCGTTTCGTCGCTCGCGGAAAGGTTGGCGATGATTCGCGCCCCCGCGAGCGCGTGGCGGACGGACGGAGGTTCCGGCACCCAGAGATCCTCGCATATTTCGGCGGCGAAGCTGAAATCCCGCATACCGGCGCACCGGAAGAGCAGCTTGCTGCCGAAGGGGACCTCCTCCCCGCAGAGCCGCGCCGTCGCGTTTTCCTCGGGAGCGGGGGAAAACCATCTCTTTTCATAAAATTCGCCGTAGTTGGGGAGGTTCTTTTTCGGGACGAGGCCGAGCAGCGCGCCCCTGTAGATGACGGCGGCGCAGTTATACAACTTTCCTCCGTGCGCCACGGGAAGGCCGGCGATGATCACGACGGAGAGATCCGAGGCGGCGCGCATTACCTTTGAAAGCGACCGTTCGGCGGCCTCCGTCAGCGTCGGCTGAAAAAAGAGGTCGCCGCAGGTGTAGCCCGTGAGGCAGAGCTCCGGCAAAACGAGCAGGCGCACCCCATCGCGCGCAGCGCGCGCGGCCGCGTCGACGATCATTTCCGCGTTATAATCGCAGTCCGCGACGCGCATCTCCGGCGAAACAGCGGCGACCTTTATAAATCCGTCCCTCATAGGTACTCCTTTCCACGGCCCCTTGGCCGTTTAACGATCCGGTATGCACGCTGTTTTTAAGACTGGCGTTCAAGCGTCTCCTTATAGCTCTCTCCCCAGCTTACCATCGCGTCGAGTATCGGTTTCAGGCTGCGGCCGGTCCCGGTCAGGGTGTATTCGACGCGCGGCGGGACTTCGGCGTAGACTTTGCGGGTCAGCAGGCCGCTCTCTTCCATTGCGCGGAGCTGCTGCGTGAGCACCTTCTGCGTGACGGTGCCGATCGATTTTTTCAGCTCTCCGAAACGTTTCGTCCCCGGCATGAGGTCGCGCAGGATGAGCACCTTCCATTTATCGCCGATCAGCGTCAGCGTGGTCTCCACTGGGCAGGGCGGCAGCTCTTTTTTCGGCATATCGTTTCCTCCGTTAGTATCATTAAGGTAACTACAATACAAAATAGTGCTTACTTTATATTATATCCCAATATTTTTTATTATATGTCCGCAGAGAGCGCAAGGCAAGCTCGGCCATATAAGATTGAATTGCGGGAGTGGAGGCTCTGTGGTTTTGCACCAACTCCACGAAAGCGGCCATTGCCGGGCCGCTGCTGGCTAAGCAAAGGGCCCTCCCGCGCGGGAGGGCCCTACGTGTGCCGCCGTGTTTACGCGGCTGTTACTTTTTAGCTTTTTTCGCCGCTTCGGCGAGGGCCCGTTCGGCCTCTTCCATCGGCTGCCAGCCGCCGCCGAGGGCTTTGAAGAGCGCCACGGCGTTGGCTGATATCTGTCCCTGGCTGATGACGTATTCTTCCGAGAGCGACGTCAGCGAGCGCTGGGCGTTGATGACGTTCGTGAAGTCGACGAGGCCGTTCGCGTATTTGTCGTTGGCCACGTCGAGCGCCGCCTGGGCCGCCTCGACGCCGCGCCTGAGCGATTCGCGGCGTTCGTATTCCTTCACGTTGGCGGACAGCGAGTCGCGCACCTCGCCGACGGCGGAGAGCACAGTCTGTTCGTATGACGCGAGCAGCTGTTCGGCGATCGCGCCCTGCGCTTTGATGTTGTTGCGTATCGCTCCCGCGTGGAAGATCGGCCAGCTTATCTGCGGCATGAAGCTGTAGAGCTTCGCCGGGCCTCCAAAGAGCGAGCCCCAGTTGCCGGCCTCGGTGCCGATCGAACCGGTAAGGTAGAATTTGGGCCAGAGGTCCGCCTGCGCGGATTTCTTACGCGCGAGCTGGGCGACGAGCAGCCGTTCGGCCTGGCGGATGTCGGGACGCTGGCGGATGGCGTTCGCGGGGATGCCGAGGAATCGCGTATCGGAGATCTTCGGTATCGGCTGTTTGGCGGCCAGCTTTTCCGCAAGGGTGCCGGGCACCTCGCCCACGAGGATCGCGAGAGCGTTCATCGTCTGCTCTATTGAGGATTCGATGCTCGGTATGCCGGCCTTTGTCTGTTCCATCGTGTACTGCGCCTGCTTCAGCGCGAGCGAGTCGGAGAGGCCGGAGTCTACCTTTGACTGCTGGATGTCCACGGTATTCTGCTGCAGGCTGAGGTTGTACCTGGCGATCGCGAGGCGTTCCTGCAGGGTGCGCAGCGAGATATAGTTCATCGCCACCTCGGAGGCGAGGCTCGTCCAGGCGGAGTAGAGCGCCGCGTACTGCGCCTCGAGCGTCGCCCTCTGGGCCCTCACGCTGGCGCGCTGTCCGCCGAAGATGTCTATCTCCCACGAGGCGTCGATGCCGAGCTTGTAGAGGTTCGTGCTGTTGCCGGAGCCTCCCGCCTGTACCGGCGTGCGCCCGTTGCTCCAGAAATTTGTGGAATCCAGCCAGGGCAGGAGGCTGGCCTGGCTGACGCCGAGCGTGGCGCGCGCCTCTGTCACCTTGGCGCGGGCCGCCGCGAGGTCTCTGTTGCCTTTGAGCGACGCGAGGACCAGTTCAGTCATCATCGGGTCGTTGAAGACGTTCCACCAGCTCGCGAGCCGCTCCGGCGTCAGCGCCTGCGAGACGTCCGAGGATACGGAGGGGACGGGATATATCTGCGCGAGCGCCGTCCATTCCCCGTTCTTGAGCTGTATGTCGCGCGAGGAGGGCTGCTGCTCGGCCTTAGCCGCGAAAGCTGTGCCGGCCGTCAGCATTATCAGCGCGGATATCGTGCATATCGTAAGTTTTTTCATCATCACGCGCCTCCTTATTCCTCTTCTCTTTTTACGGTGTTGCTTACGCGCCCCTTGACCCTCTCGCGCGTTCCCTGGAAGAAGACGTAGAGGGCCGGGATGAAGAAGATACCTATTATCGTGGCGGCGTTCATACCGAAGAACATCGTCGTGCCGACCGCCTTGCGGCTTGCCGCGCCGGCTCCCGAGGCGAAGAGCATCGGGAGGACGCCGAGGACGCAGGTGAAGGCCGTCATGAGAACGGCGCGGAAACGTTCGCTCGCCGCGGTGGCCGCCGCCTGGATCAGGGGCAGTCCGTGTTCCTCACGCTGTTCTTTCGCGAATTCGACGATGAGGATCGCGTTCTTCGCGGCTAGTCCGATGAGGAGGAGGATGCCGAGCTGCGCGTAGACGGAGATGGAGAGCCCCATCACCCATAGTCCGCCCAAAGCTCCGAACATGGCGACCGGCAGCGAGAGGATGACCGGCACGGGGACCGACCAGCTTTCATACTGCGCGACGAGGAAGAGGTAGGCGAATATCAGCGCGATGGCAAGCACCATGATGATGTCGCCCTTTGAATTCTGTTCCTGATAGGTCATGCCGGACCAGTCATAGGAGTAGCCCTCGGGCAGTATCTTTTTGCTCAGCTCCGCGACTCTGGTGATACCCTGTCCCGAAGAGAACCCTGGCTTCATGACTATCGTGATGCCGGCGCTCGGATAGAGGTTGTAGCGGTCTATCGCGCGCGGCGCGAGGGTCTTGCGGAGCGTCATGAGGCTTTGCAGCGGCACCTGCTCGCCGTTGGCGTTACGTACGAAGATCCCGCCGATCCTGTCCATGTTGTTTCTGTAGTTCCATTCCGACTGGACCATGACGCGGTTGACCTGCGTGCCGATGTTGATGTCGTTGATGTAAGCGGAGCCGAAGTAGGTCTGCAGGGTGGAGAAGATGCTGCCCACCTGCACGTTCATCAGTTCCGCCTTTTCACGGTCGATGTCGAGGTAAAGGTGCGGAGTGTCCGCCGTGTATGAACTGAAGGCGTAGAGGAACTCCGGCGCCTGGTTGAGTTCCACGAGCAGCGCTTTCATGACTTCTGCGAGGCGTTCCGGGTTATTTTCCATGGTCGACTGGAGCCTCATGTCAAGCCCGGAGGCCATGCCCAGCCCCATGATCGCCGGAGGTGTGAATACGTTGGTGCTTGCCTGCGGGTATTTCGCCGCGATCTGCCTGACCTGCGCGACTATCGACGTAAGCTGCAGCTCTTTTGAGTTGCGTTCGTTCCACGGTTTAAGAGGGAGGACGATGGAGGCGACGTTTTCGCCGTTGCCGCCCATGATATTGATGCCCTCGATGTTCATGACGTCCTGGACGCCCTTGATCTTGCCGATCTCGGTCGCCATCGGGCGCACGACGGCCTGTGTGCGCGGCAGCGTCGCGCCCTCGGGGAGCTGGACGGCGGCGAAGATGACGCCCTGGTCTTCATCGGGGATGAACGAGGTGGGCGTCGTCACGGAGACGAGCCAGCAGGCCCCTATTACCGCTCCGAGCAGGACGATCGTGACGATCATGCGCCGCGCGAGCCAGGTGGCCCCTCTGACGTATCCGTGCGTGGTCTTAGCGAGGGTCGTGTTGAACCACTTCAGCGGTCCGCGCTCGGCGGGCTTGACCTCGCGCAGCATGTGGGCGCACATGGCCGGCGAAAGCGTGAGCGCGACGATGAGCGAAAATACGACGGAGAAGGAGATAGTCACGGCAAACTGCTTGTATATCTGTCCCGTGATGCCGCCCATGAACCCTACCGGTACGAAGATGGCGAGGAATACGAGCGTCGTCGCCGTCATCGGCGCCGTGACGTCCTTCATCGCCTGGATGGTGGCGGCTTCAGGAGAGCATTTGTCCCTGTCCATGATGAACGTGACTCGTTCGACGACGACGATGGCGTTGTCGACGACCGTTCCGATTACGAGGACCAGCCCGAACAGCGAAAGGATGTTGATGCTGTATCCCATCGCCGCCAGCCCCGCGAAGGTCGCGAGCAGCGAGATCGGTATCGCCGCGACCGGGACCAGCGTGACGCGCCAGTCCTGAAGGAATAGGTAACAGACCAGCACGACGAGCAGGAAGGTGATGATGAGAGTGGTCAGTATCTCTCTGATCGTCGCCTTGACGTATGTCGTCGAGTCGTAGTTTATGAGGAGCTTCATGTCCTTCGGCATAGACTGCGAAAGCTGTTCCATCGTCTTTTTCGCGGCCGACATGACGTCAAGGGCGTTTGAACCGGCGGCCTGCGAGAGCGAGATCATCGCCGCGGGTGCGCCGTTGACGCTCGCGTGGGTGTTGTACGTCTCCGAGCCGAGCTCGATGCGCGCGATGTCGCGGAGCTTGACGAGGCCGCCCTGTTCGGTGGTGCGGACGATGATATTGTCAAACTCTTTGATGCTGGAAAGGCGTCCCCGTGTCTGCAGCGAATAGACGATGGGGCTGTTGAGGTCGCTGCCCGGCGTCGCGCCGATCGAACCTATCGAAGCTTGCTTGTTCTGGCTCTGGATCGCCGCGGCGACGTCGCTGATCGACAGGCCGAGCGAGGCGACGCGCGCCGGGTCAAGCCAGATACGGATGCTGTATTTGGAACCGAAGACCTGGACGTCTCCCATGCCTGGAACGCGCTTCATCGTGTTTCTGATGTTGCCGTAGGCGTAATTCATCAGCGCAAGTTCGTCATAGGTCCCGTTCGGAGACAGCAGCGCCAGGTACCCGAGCGTATCGGAGAATGACGTCTCCACGGTGATCCCCTCCGCCGTGACCTCCGAGGGCAGCTGCGGCGTGACCTGCGAGACCCGGTTCTGGACGCGGACGAGCGCCATATCGGGGTCGGTGCCGGTGGCGAAGGTGATGGTGAGCTGGTATTGCCCGTTGTTGCTGGACGTCGAGTTCATGTATATCATGCCTTCGACGCCGTTGACCATCTCTTCAAGAGGGGCTCCGACTGTATTTGCGAGAGTACTGGCGTCGGCGCCGCGGTAGGTCGTCGATACCTGTATCTGCGGCGGCGTGACGTTGGGGTACTGCGCGACTGGCAGCGAGAAGGCCGCGATCACGCCGGCAAGGGCCATCAGGATACTGATGACCATTGCGAAGCGCGGGCGGTCTATAAAAAATTTCGCGAACATTGGTTAATTTTCCTCTTTCGTTCCCGTATCGCCGGAATTTATGATCTCGGCTCCCGAAGTTTCGTCAAGCACTGAATTTGATGTCGCTTCGTTTGCCGAGGCCGATGTGTCTATTCTGACCTTGGTGCCGGGACGGAGGTTCTGCAGTCCCGCGACCACCACATTCTGGCCGTCTTTCAGTCCGCTCACGACTTCACGCAGCGTGCCCATTTCGCGTCCCAGCTTGACCCTGACGTCGCGCACGGAGTTGTCCGCTTCCACCACATAGACATAGTCCCCCTCCGCGTCGGCCATCACCGCCGTCTGTGGGATGACGTTGACTATGCGGCTCTTGACGGGCTGCGTGAAGACGCGCACCATCTCGCCGGGGATGAGCATGCCGCTGTCGTTTGTATAGCGCAGGCGCATCATGACCGTGCCCGTCATCTGGTCCACGGTGTTGTCCTCAAAGTCGCGCTGTCCGGGCACGTCCAGCTCGGAGCCGTTGCTGAGGATGAGCTTCGTCTTATATACGGAGCCCTCTTTTTTGAAGAGCTCGAGCTGATCGAGATAATCCCTGTCGGGCAGCGTATAGGAGACGCGGACCGGGTCCATCTGCACGATCGTCGCCAGCGCGCCGCTGGAAGGAGTCACATAGTTCCCCTTGGTGAGGTTCGCGATGCCTATTTTGCCGGTGATGGGGGCCGTGATGCGGCAGTAGCCGAGATTTATCTCGGCGAGGCGCAGGTTGGCCTTCGCCTGCGAGACGGCGGCCTTTCCCTGCAGCACGCTGCTCTCAGCGGTATCACGGTCGGCGGCCGATACCGCCTGGTCGTTGGCGGCCATCACGCGCTTGTGATATTTTTCAGCCTCGGCAAGCGTGGCCTCGGCCTTTTCCAGTTCCGCCTTCCTCAGCGCCACTGTGGCCTGATACTGAGCGGGGTCTATCTGAAAGAGCAGCTGTCCGGCCTTGACGATGGAACCCTCTTTGAAGCTGACCTTGGCGATCTCGCCGGAGATCTGCGGCTTTACCTGCACGGTCTGGATCGCCTCTACGCGTCCCACATACTCCGAAGGCTGCGATGAGGAGTCGGCTTTTTCCACGGGTTTCACGATCACCAGCGGCTCCGCGGCCTGCGCCGTCTGCTGCTGTACCGCCTTCCCGCCGCTCCACGTCCTGTAGCCGTAGACGGCCGCCGCGGCAATCACGACGACGAGCGCTATTTTGATCCAGCCGGATTTCTGCTTGCTGTTCAACTCAATATTCCTCTTTTCTTCTGAGTTTTGCATTTTCTATACGCACCTTCTCTTTCTTAAAAATCCATGTAAGCAACGCCGTCCCGAGAGACATGGCATATTATAGCGAGCTCATTGCTGCTTTATATTTAATTCTTTCTCAAACGCGTCAAATAGTATATCGGTATATTGCGGGAATTCCTTCGGCAGCATACCCGAAAGCTGCATCACGCAGAGCCCGTGGAAGATCGAGCTTATGAGAACGGCCAGCGCCTCGGCCGAGATATCTTTCCGCAGCCGCCCCTCTTCCTGCCCCTTACGGACGAAATTTTTCACCATCAGCTTTTCCCGTTCCATGGAATCCTTTATGATTTGGCTGACGCTCTGTTGGATATCTTCCGGCCATTCGTCCCTCTTTGTCATGATCTTGTGGATCTTTTTATTGCGGTCGTCCTTCAGCAGGCGGGCGAGGGAGTTCTTATAATACCTTCTCAATTTTCCGCTTGAGTCGGGGGCGTCGAAGAGGTTTTTCACCCGGTCTTCCCCGTGCCTGCATATCTCTTCGACAAGCCGCAGGAGCAGGTCGTTCTTATTTCGGAAGTGCCAGTAAAGCGCGCCCTTTGTAAGCCCCACGTTTGCGGCGATCTCCGTTAAGGAGGCGTTTGAAAAATTTTTCTCGCTGAAAATATCAAGCGCCGATTCCAATATTTTCGCTCTGGTCTCGAGCGCCGCCTCTTTTGTCCTTCGCATTCTTTCACCTCCCGCTTATATAGATAACAAGCTAGAGAATTATACATACCTACAGGGAGGTATGTCAATAGCGAAGAGGTTAATTTTAAATTATGCGAAATATTTTTAAAGAATATTAAAATGTGTATAAATCTTAAAAATTAAGATGGAACGGGCCGGCATCAAATGTGCCGGCCCGCGGAAGATCATCTCTGGCGATCTGGCTGGCTTCCGCTAAGCGCCGGAGGAGACGACCATGTTCGGCAGCCAGGTGGACAGCTGCGGAAAGGCGATTATCAATATCAGCACGAGCGTCATCGCGGCGAGGAAGAAGAATATGTAACGGAAAGAATCTTCGTAGGCGATATCGGCGACCTTGCAGGCCGTCATGAGGTCCACGCCCAGCGGCGGCGTGTTGGCGCCTATCGCCATATTGACGCAGACCATCACGCCGAGGTGTATCGGGTCCACGCCTATCTGCGTCATGATCGGCATGAAGATCGGGATCACGATGAGGATGATCGCCGTCGTCTCCATAAAGGTGCCGAGCGCGAGCAGCATGAGGTTGAAGAAGATCAGCACCACCCAGTAGTTGTTGGATACGCCGAGGATGGCCTCCGCGATCTTCTGCGGGATATCCTGCGACGTAAGTATCCAACCGAAGAGGCTTGCCGCCGATATGATGAAGAGTACGACGGCGCTCGTCTTCGCCACCTCCAGGCATATCTCGAAGAAGCGGCGCCACGAAAGCTTGCGATAGACATATTTCGACAGTATCAGCGCGTAAAAGGCGGCGACTCCTCCCGCCTCCGTCGCGGTGAAGATCCCCTGCAGAATGCCGACGATGATGATCGCCGGCGTCACCATCGGCAGGAAGGCGCCCTTGAAGGCCTCCCACTTCTCACGCGCGCCGGCCTTCGGCAGCCGCGGATAGTTTTCTTTGGAGGCGAAATAGTAGGAGATCGCCATCAGCGAGCCGCCGGCCATGATGCCGGGGATGAAGCCGGCGATGAAGAGTTTGCCGATCGAGGTCCCCATCGTGACGCCGAGGATGACCATGACGATGCTGGGCGGGATTATCGTCGCCAGCGCCCCTCCGCAGCCGAGCAGCGAAGCGCTGAAGGCCGGACGGTATTTCTGTTCTTTCATCGCGGGCAGCATTATCGAGCCGATCGCCGCGACGTCCGCCACGCCGGAGCCGGAGATGGCCCCGAAAAACATGCAGGAGACGACCATGACCATCGCCATGCCGCCGCGGATGTGGCCGACCATGCTGGAGGCGAAGCGCATGATACGGGGCGTGATGTCCCCTTCCGCCATCAGCGCGCCCGCGAGCAGAAAGAGCGGGATGGCGAGCAGCGTGAAGGAATCCGCGCCGACCACCATGCGCTGGGCGATGACGAGCACGGGCAGCGCCGATTCAAGGAGCAGATAAAGCGTGCCGGAGACGGCGATCGAATATGAGATCGGCACGGCGATCGAGATGCCGATGATAAGCGCCGCGGCAAGGATGAACATATCTTACGCCTCCCTGCCGAAGAGCCGGACGATGTTGCGCAGAACGACGGCGGCCATCAGCGCGCAGCCGATCGGAAAGGCCAGATAGAGTATCCCGGCGGGGATCTGCAGAGTCGTCGTCGTCATGCCCCAGGTCTTCTGTACGAGCCTGACGCCGCCCGCGGTGCCGCAGGCGAGGAACAAAAGTATGGCCAGGTCGCCCGCAAGCAGGAGCAGTTTTTTCATCAAGGGGCTGCTGACCCTGTCCATGACGACGTTGATCTCCATATGCTCGCCGCCGACAAGCGCGACCGCCGCGCCGAGGAAGGTCATCCAGACCAGGATCGTTTGGCAGACCTCCGCGCCCCAGGCGATGGACTGGCGGAAGATATAGCGCGAGACCACTTCCAGCAGCACCACCGCAAAGACGGTGATCACGCCTGATATGAGCAAAAGCTCAAGAGGGCGGTACGCCCTCTTGAGAAAGTCGTTGTTTTTTTGAGGCATCGGTCTATTTCCCGTATTCGTGCACCATATCCATCAGCTCTTTGCCGAAGGTGCTTTCGTAGCTCTTCCACACGGGCTGCACGGCCTTCTGGAAGGCGGCCTTGTCAACGTCGTTGACCTTCATGCCCTTGGCCTTGAGCTTGTCAAGGAACTCGTTCTCTTCCTTTATCGTCTCTTTGCGCTGCGCCGCGCACCACTTCTGCGCGAGCTTCCTGACCGTCTCCTTATCCTTGGCGGAGAGCTTGTTCCAGACGTCGCTGTTTACGCAAAGCACGGCCGAACCCCATATATGTCCCGACTTGGAGAGATATTTCTGCACCTCGTTGAAGGCGTTCGAGTAGATTATCGCGTAGGGGTTCTCCTGGCCGTCTACTACTCCCTGCTGCAGCGCCGAGTAGAGCTCTCCGAAGTTTATCGCCATCGGGGCGGCGCCGAGGAGCTTGAAGGTGTCGAGGCGCATCTTGTCGGGCGTCACGCGGAGCTTGAGCCCCTTGAGGTCTTCGGGCTTCACGACGGGCTTTTTGTTGTTGGTGATGTGGCGGAAGCCGTTCTCCCACCAGGCGAGGCCGACGATGCCCTTTTTGCCCAAAAGGTCGAAGAGGTACTTCCCGAGCTTGCCGTCAAATGCCTTATAGGCGGCCTCGTGTGTCGGCCAGGCGTAGGGCAGGGCCTCGATGCCGAACTTCGGGTCTATCGACTGGAACGAGCCGCCGCCGATAAGGCCGCCGTCGACCGTCCCGAAGGTGAGCCCCTCGACCATGTCCTTCTCGTTGCCAAGCTGCCCGCTGGGATAAAGCTGGATCGTGACGCGTCCCTCAGTTTCTTTCTTGACGTCGTTGGCAAATCCGGCAAGATTTTTGTGCCATGAGTGGTCGGTGTTGAGGACGTGCCCGATTTTGATCGTCGTCGCGGCAAATCCGGAGGCGGCAAAGAGCGCCGTCGCCGCCAGTGCGAAAGATAATACCAAAGCCAATTTCTTCATCATTTCAAAAGTTCCTCCAGTACAGATATTTTATGAAGTGTAATGATAGTACCGTATAACGAATGTGTCAATATTTTGAGAGCGGATTTCTTGCATTTTGACAAAAAAATTCCGGCAGACGATGCCGTTTGCCGGTACGATAAGAGAATGATAAATATTTTATGAGGTGTAAATCAAATTTAGGTTAATAAAGGCATTCCTATTCCGCGACCACCGCAAAAAAGACGAGCGGTTCGCCGCCGCGGTTTTTTAAAGCGTGAGACATCCCTTTTTTGGTCGTAAAAATATCTCCCGGGAGCGCGGGGCATTCGCCGCCGTCATAAATGTAAACGCCCTCTCCCGAGAGGATCGCGTAGACCTCTTCGTCGCTGTCGTGGCGGTGCGGCCCGATGCTTGCCCCCGGCGCGAGCTCGATGCGGGAGGCGAGCGTCAGCGGTCCCCGCGCGGGAAGCGGAGAGGCGAAGATCCTGGCCTCCCCGTCGCCTCCGCGTATGTTCGAGACCGTCCTGGGCTCGTCGTCCTGCTTGATCAGAGATACGCTACTCATCGGAACTCATGTTCTTCAGCATTTCGTCAAGTTCGACATAGCTCGTCTTGCCGTTGCCGAGAAGCGGTATGGTCTCCATATAAAGAAGCTTTTTGGGGATCGCTATCTCCGCCATCCCGAGCTCTGACAGCCTCTGGCGCAGTTCGTCCCGTTTTATATCGGCCCTCGTCGTCACAGCCGTCAGCGTCTCGCGGTTCGCGCCGTGCATCATCGTGACGGCGTGCTGATCCTCGGGCCATATCTCGAACATCGCCTCTTCGACGGCGGCGAGCGAGATCATCTCCCCGCCTATCTTCGCGAAGCGCTTCGCGCGGCCGAGGATCGTCACGTAGCCCTCGTCGTCTATATGGACGATGTCTCCGGTGTCATACCAGCCATCCTTCGGCGGCTCCAATACTCCGGGATTGGAAATGCGCAGATAGCCGAGCATGATGTTGTCGCCTTTAAGCCACAGGCGGCCGCCGTCATGAACGCCGTCGACCGGTTCAAGGCGGTATTCAAGCCCCGCGACGATCGTTCCGACCGTGCCCGTCTTGTGGTGCGCGTAATAATTGTTGGAGACGACTGGGGCGGCCTCCGTGACGCCGTAGCCCTCGGTTATGCGGGTGTTGAAGCGCTCGAACCAGGTCTGCTGTGTGGACGGTTTGAGTTTTTCGCCGCCCTGCACGAGGAGGCGCATCGTCGCGAAGTCGTAGTTGTCGCTCGCGGCCTTCGCGTAGCCGGCAAGGAAGGTATCCGTCGCGAATAGCAGCGTTATGCGCTCGTCGTAGCAGATGGTGGCGATCGTCTTATAATGAAGCGGCGACGGATAGAGGTAGACGAAGAAACCGAGCGAGACGGGCATGAAGACGCCGCAGAGCCCGAACGAATGGAAGATCGGCATCGCGTTGAGGACGCGGTCCGAACGGTAGAAATCGACGCGCGTGAACATCTGCGCGTGGTTCGTGTTAAGGTTTTTATAGCTGAGGACGACGCCCTTCGGCGCGCCCTCCGAGCCGGATGTGAAGAGGATCACGGCGGGTTTCTCAGCGGCCCCCGGCGTCACCGGGTCTGAACGCAGGAAGGGCGTGCGCAGGGCGGCGGAGAGTTTTTTGCCGGTCGTGATCAGCGGAGCCACGTCCTCAAGCCAGAAGATGCGGATGCCGGCCTCCTCGATGGCGTTTGAAAGGGCCTCCAGCTTGCCGAGCTCGATGAACTTGCGCGACGAAACGACCGTCTTTACGCAGGCGGAGCGGCAGCAGTTGACGAGCGAACGCGGCCCGAGCGAGAAGTTCAGCATCGCCGGCACCTTGTCCATCTTCTGCAGCGCGTACATCGCGATGACGCCGCCGAGCGACGTCGGCAGCAATACGCCGATGTTGTCCCCCTCAAGGTTTTGTTCGCGCAGCGCCTCTTCGATAAGAAGGATGCGCGTGATAAAGCCGTTATAGGTTACCGGTTTGGCGCCGGCGTCGCTGAAAATGCGCACGTTGCCGCCGAATTCCCTGCGCGCGTCAAGAAGGATGTCCCAGAAGGGTTTCTGTTTCCTGCGCGCGGAGAGCGACGCCTCGTCCATGATGCGCTCCAGCGCCCGCCCGGCGGCGGCGTTGCGCTTCGAGCCCGTCAGCCCCTCGGGGATGTTGAGATTCTGGACGGGGAAGACGGTTATCGTCACCTCGGAAAAGAAACGCACCCCGCGTTTGTGCTGGATGCGCGAAAAGGGCGTGCGTTCCGTGCCCTTGATATGTATCGGCAATATCTTCGCGTCGGTATGGTCGGCGATCATCGCGACTCCTTGCGAGACCTTCATGGGATTGCCGATGATTGTGGGCTGCAGCTCGGGGAAGATGACGCACCGCCCCCCGTTTTTCAGCAGGCTGAGGAAATATTTAAGCGTAAGCGGCGCGTCCGCGTCCAGTATATGCGTGTCAGCGATCGGCAGGAAAAATCTGGCGAAGCGTTTCTTCGTCAGCCGCCGCTCGATGGCGAAAGGGACCTTTTCCGGCAGAAAGGCCGCCAGGATCAGCGGGTCGATAAACGACACGTAGTTCGGCGCGATGAGGACCCCTTCTCCGGCGTTTTCCCAATTTTCCCAGCCCTTCACCTTCACCCTGAAGAAGAGACGCAGTATAAGTTTTACAATAAGTCGACGCAAAAAAACCCCTCCGATGGACCCGCAAAGAATAGTGGAAACTCAAGTCCAGTATAATACATTCATTATATCATGATATGACCGGATTCCGCAGTTTTTATTTTACTTTATAACGAATTAGGATATAATAGGCCGATTGAAAAATCAACTGCCCCCAGTGGAGTAGAAGAAAGAAATAGCTCAAAGGAAGAAAATCCTGCATAATGTTTGTCGC
>OLGB01001222.1_pt1 | contig 32131 bp, 32 predicted proteins | sample 1605691 | NCBI WGS metagenome assembly OLGB01 (sample SAMEA3888925, study PRJEB22519) | human gut metagenome | biome: human gut; feature: human-associated habitat; material: faeces | place: Denmark | collected 2010 | reverse complement strand
GAGCACACGGTTCATACCCGTGGTGTCGTGGGTTCAAATCCCTCTCTCGCTACTAATTTAAAAAGAGTTCAGGCGGCTGCCTGAGCTCTTTTTGCTATAGTTCATTTTATGTCAGCACATGTGCTGCAAAGTTCAGATGTTGTATGTGATATAAAGTTGTAAAGCTATAAAGTTCAGATATTGCTTGTAAAATAAATAAAAATATGTTTTACTTAAAAAAGGTATGTGAAATAATAAAAGATGTTTGTAAATAAAGGAGGAAGCGGGCACATGAGAGTTGGAATGGGTTATGACGTTCATAAGTTGGTTGAGGGTAGAAAGCTCATACTTGGTGGTGTTGATATTCCTTATGAAAAAGGACTCCTTGGACATTCAGATGCGGATGTGCTTCTTCATGCGATTATGGATGCACTTCTCGGAGCTGCGGCACTTGGTGATATAGGAAAGCATTTTCCTGATACAGACGACAAGTACAAAGGTATTTCAAGTCTTGAATTGTTAAAAGAAGTTGGAAGACTTTTAAATGAGAATAATTATATAATAGAAAATATAGATGCAACAATTATTGCACAGCGTCCTAAGATGCTTCCTCATATACAGAAGATGAGAGAGAATATTGCGGGCGTTCTTGGAATACAATTAAATCAGATAAATGTAAAAGCTACAACCGAAGAAGGTCTTGGATTTACAGGAAGCGGTGAGGGCATATCTTCTCAGGCAATATGTGCTTTGACATCAGTGTCAAATTATATATATGGTGAGGCGGATATGAAAAACTGTTGTTCCGGATGTAATGGATGCACTAAGTATCAAGAATAGTAAATCAGATTAAAATCGGGAGCAGATATGAAATTTATAAATTTTGTAAAACAGGAAATAGCAGTAATAAAGGACAGAGACCCTGCCATTAAATCAACGATGGAGGTGTTTCTTTATCCAAGTTTTAAAGCTATATTAAAATACAGAAAGGCACATAAGCTTTTCCTGAAAAAACATTATTATCGTGCAAGAAGAATATCACAGAAAACGGCAAGACAGACCGGTATCGAAATTCATCCGGGAGCACAGATTGGTGAAGGACTTTTCATTGACCACGGACATGGTGTGGTAATAGGTGAAACAGCAATCATTGGTGATAATGTAACGCTTTATCAGGGTGTTACACTCGGTGGTACAGGAAAAGAGCAGGGAAAAAGACATCCTACAGTTGGTAATAATGTAATGATTGGAGCAGGAGCGAAAGTATTAGGTTCTGTTACAATTGGAAATAACTGCAAGATAGGTGCCGGTTCAGTTGTTTTAAAAGATGTTCCGGATAATGCGACTGTTGTCGGTGTGCCTGGAAGAATAGTAGTTCTTAACGATGTCAGGGTTGCTGATGCAAATGATTTGGACCAGGTTGATTTACCGGATCCAGTAATGAATGACATTGATGAATTAAAAACAGAGAATGATGAACTTAAAGAAAGAATTATACAGCTTGAAGATAAACTCAATGAGTGTAGAAAAGCTAACAGCAAATAACTAAGACGTTTAGTGAAAAAATATCATGATGGAAATGTCATATAAAATTTAGGAGGAAAATATGAAGATTTATAATACACTTACAAAGAAAAAAGAAGAATTTGAACCTCTTGAAAAAAATAAGGTAAAAATGTATGTCTGCGGACCTACAGTTTACAATCTTATCCATATCGGTAACGCAAGACCGATGATTTGCTTTGATACAGTAAGAAGATATCTTGAATATAAAGGATATGAAGTGAATTATGTATCTAATTTTACGGATGTTGATGATAAAATTATAAAGAAAGCCAATGAAGAAGGCGTTTCAGCAGAAGAAATTTCAACACGTTACATTGCTGAGTGTAAAAAAGATATGGAAGGCATGAATATCAAGCCTGCTACAACACATCCTCTTGCTACACAGGAAATCGGTGGCATGATTGATATGATTCAGACACTTATTGACAAGGGATATGCTTACAATGTCAATGGTACTGTATATTACAGAACAAGAAAGTTTGAAGGATATGGCAAGCTATCAAAGAAAAATATTGATGACCTTGAGGCAGGACACAGAGATATAAAGGTTGCAGGAGAGGACGAAAAAGAAGATCCGCTTGATTTCGTACTCTGGAAACCTAAAAAAGAAGGTGAACCTTCATGGCCGTCACCTTGGAGCGACGGAAGACCGGGCTGGCATATTGAATGTTCAGTTATGGCAAAGAAATATCTTGCAGATGAGATAGATATCCATGCAGGTGGTGAAGATCTTATATTTCCTCACCATGAAAATGAGATTGCACAGTCAGAAGCTGCAAACGGAGTACAATTCGCAAAATACTGGATGCACAATGCATTTTTAAATATTGACAATAAGAAAATGTCAAAGTCACTCGGTAATTTCTTTACAGTGCGTGACATAAGCAAAGAATATGACCTTCAGGTATTAAGATTTTTCATGCTCTCTGCACATTACCGCAATCCTATTAATTTCAGCCATGATTTGATGGAATCAGCAAAGAACGGACTTGAAAGAATTGTTACAGCAGTAGCTAATCTCAAGCATTTATCTGAAAATGCAAAAGAAGGCAGCATGGCAGCAGATGAAGCAGAAAAGATTGCATCACTTAAAGAGATGTATGACAAGTTTGAACAGGCAATGGATGATGATTTTAACACAGCAGATGCCATTTCTGCAGTTTTTGAAATTGTAAAATTTGCCAACTCAAACAGCAGTGCTGAAAATACAAAGGAATATATAGATACACTCATAAAGAAAATTACAACACTTACAGATGTTTTAGGACTTAAAGTGGAGAAAAAAGAAGAAATTCTTGATGAGGATATTGAGAAACTTATTGCAGAGCGTCAGCAGGCAAGAAAAGACAGAAACTTTGCCCGTGCAGATGAAATCCGTGATGAACTTCTTGCAAAAGGAATTGTGCTTGAAGATACAAGAGAAGGTGTAAGATGGAAGAGAGCCTGACACAAAATCTCACTGAGAGTATAAAAAATGTGCTTGGATTAAAGGAAATTTCTCCGGCACAGCTTTCACCGCTTGTTCTTGCATACATCGGGGACAGCATATTTGACCTTGTCATAAAAACGTATCTTTTAGATACAAAGGGAAATATGCAGGTTAATAAACTCAACCGTTTTGCAAGTAATATTGTAAAGGCACAGTCACAGTCAGAAATGATAGGGATTATAGAGCCGCTGTTAAGCCCGGCGGAAGAAGCGGTATACAAAAGAGGTCGTAATGCAAAATCATATACATCAGCAAAAAATGCTTCAATATCAGATTACAGAAGAGCTACAGGCTTTGAGGCTCTTATGGGATATCTGTACCTTGAAGGTGAGTATGAGCGTATGATACAGCTTATAAAAGCGGGGCTGGATAAGGAAAAATAGAATTCTTTCTGCAAAATATTAAGAATTTTATCCGCATAATAGGGAGGATTTATGAGATATAAAGAATTCACAATAGAAGGACGTAATGCGGTGCTTGAAGCATTTCGTTCCGGAAAAACAATTGATAAGCTTTTTGTGCTTGATGGCTGTCAGGATGGTCCTGTAAAAAGCATTATAAGAGAAGCTAAAAAGACAGATACTATAATTAATTTTGTGGATAAGGAACGTCTTGACAGGCTTGCCGGAACAGGACACCATCAGGGTGTTGTTGCACAGGCGGCAGCATATGAATATGCAGAAGTTGAAGATATATTAAAGGCTGCAAAAGATAAAGGCGAGGCTCCGTTTATATTTGTTTTGGATGAAATAGAAGACCCGCATAATCTTGGTGCGATAATAAGAACTGCCAATCAGGCAGGTGCACATGGTGTAATTATACCAAAAAGAAGAGCTGTAGGACTTACGGCTACAGTTGCAAAGACATCTGCGGGTGCAATTAACTATACACCTGTTGCAAAAGTGACAAATATTTCAAAGACAATAGAAGATTTGAAAAAACAGGGAATGTGGTTTGTGTGTGCAGATATGGACGGAACAACAATGTACGACCTTAATCTCACAGGACCTATAGGGCTTGTAATAGGTAATGAAGGAAGCGGCGTTGGCAGGCTTGTAAAGGAAAAATGTGATTTTGTTGCATCTATACCTATGAAAGGTGATATTGATTCACTTAATGCTTCAGTTGCAGCCGGAGTGCTGGCTTATGAAATAGTACGACAGAGAATGACAAAATAATGCCGCAGCAGATTTATGGAGGCTGAATTGGATTTCAATAAATGCAGTGATGAAACATTGATTGATATATACCGCAAAGGTGACGAAGCGGCAATAGAAGTTCTATTTGAACGGTATAAAGATATAGTCAGAAAAAAGGCAAAAGCCATGTATCTGGCAGGAGGCGACAGTGATGACCTTATTCAGGAGGGAATGATTGGGCTTTATAAAGCTGTCAGGGATTATGATGATACAAAGGAGGCTGCGTTTAAGACATTTGCAAGCATGTGCATTAACCGCCAGCTTATCAATGCCGTGGCAGTTTCAAACAGAAAGAAAAACATACCATTAAACACATATGTGTCGTTCGATATGCCGGCATATCCTGATGAAGATAATGAAACACGGCTTGTTGATATTTTAAAACCTGAATCAGAACAGAATCCTGAAAAATTATTTATAGACAGGGAATACAGTGATTCATTCAAAAAAAAGCTGTTTGACAGGCTTAGCAGCTTTGAAAAACAGGTGCTGCAGCTGTATATGGAAGATAATGATTACAGGCAGATTGCAATGCTTCTGGGAAAAACTCCAAAATCAATAGATAATGCCATTCAGAGGATAAGAGCTAAGGCAAACAGCATATCTTGACAAAAGATAAAAGCTGTAATAATATAGATTTTGTCTTGCTGATGTAGCTCAGTGGTAGAGCACTTCATTGGTAATGAAGAGGTCAGGGGTCCAATTCCCCCCATCAGCTCTCAGACTGAAACTTTTCTGAAGTATTTTTTAGGACGTTTTACAAAATATACCGCCATATCGGATTGGTTTTCCGGTGTGGCGGTATTTTTGGCATATGCAGGCAGATGAAGTGGAACGATTAATTTATTTGAATATATTGAACTTATTTGATTACAGCAGCCTGATAAAAGAATTTCTGGTAATAATCAGTAAATTCATCTATTGTATGTGTTACAATTCCATAAGTCGGGTCGGCAAAAGTTACCGTCCTGTCTGTAAGGTTGTATCCGGATAGAACAACACAGTGTTCATATGACGGCCATGAGAAATACTCGCCGTCAGAAAGGGGAACTTCGCGGTAAGTGATGTCTTTTACAGAATAATCGTATGAAGTCCACACAATAACCGGATTCCCTGCGGCAACATATTCAAAAAGTGAATGTACAGATGAGTAACTTATTACATGAGCCGTCAAATTTGAATTATTATTTTTTAAAAATGAATTTGCTGCAGTTACAATAGCTGGTGCAAAACATCCGCTTCCGTGTTCGTCCCATGGTGAACCGAGAAAATAATCTATAAAGCATCCGGCATCAGCGGTATCACGCATCGGCAGGTAATTGGTTGCAAGAATCTCTTTGTCAACATTAAAGCCGTAAAAATGAAGAACCTCGGCGAGCGATGTTATCTCACATCCTGTAGGAAGATCGGGTTCCTGGCTGATGAAAGGAACATCTAGCTGCATTTTTGATGGAATGTTCCGGCTGCTTTCGGCCGCAGTTGTATATTCGTGTTTATCAGAGTATACATAATCAAAATCCTGTGATGAAGTTTCTGATGTGGCAGATACAACAACAGAGGCATCGTTTTTATTTTTATCTTTTGATGAATCCAGATACATAGTAACAACAAAAATAAGAGCTGCGACTGATGAAATCAGGATTATAATTTTTAAAATATTTCTTTTTGCTTTTTTCACTTACAAAAATCTCCAATTCAAGTATATAGAATGATTAGAAAAATATATTTATTTTCATTATATACATAATAATGATTGATTGCAAATCCAAAGATGTGGTATTATACTAAAGTGTGGTTGTAAAACCCGGATTTAAGTATATATATGCAGGCTGATATAGATAAATGTCAGCAGAATGGAGGAAATATGGTAAAAGCTATCGTTGGCGCTAACTGGGGTGACGAAGGTAAAGGTAAGATTACAGATATGCTTGCTGAGGAATCTGATATTATTGTAAGATTTCAGGGAGGAAGTAATGCAGGACATACCATTATCAATGAATACGGTAAATTCGCACTTCATCTTCTGCCATCAGGCGTTTTCTATAATCATACAACAAGTATTATTGGCAACGGCGTTGCTCTTAATATTCCATACCTTATCAAGGAATTAAAGAGCCTTACGGACAGAAATGTACCTATGCCTAAGATTCTTGTATCAGACAGGGCACAGATTCTTATGCCTTATCATGTTGATTTTGATACATATGAGGAGGCAAGACTTGCAGGAAAGTCATTTGGTTCAACAAAGTCAGGCATAGCACCATTCTATTCAGATAAATATGCAAAAATCGGATTCCAGGTATGTGAATTATTTGGAAATGAGGATGAACTTAAAGATAAAATAGCTAACGTATGCACACTCAAAAATGTTATGCTTGAGCATTTATATCATAAGCCGCTTCTCAATCCGGATGAGATATTTAATACTTTAATGGAGTACAAGGAAATGATAGCTCCATATGTGACAGACACATCTGCATATCTTAATAAAGCATTAAAAGAAGGAAAGAAGATTCTTCTTGAGGGTCAGCTCGGTTCACTCAAAGACCCTGACCACGGAATTTATCCAATGGTTACATCATCTTCAACACTTGCTCCTTATGGTGCAATCGGAGCTGGTGTTCCGGCTGCATCAATTCAGGATGTTGTCACGGTAGTTAAAGCATATTCATCAGCAGTTGGTGCCGGTGCATTTGTAAGTGAAATATTTGGAGACGAAGCAGACGAACTTAGAAGACGCGGCGGTGACGGCGGCGAGTTCGGTGCTACAACAGGTCGTCCTAGAAGAATGGGATGGTTTGATGCAGTTGCAACACGTTACGGTGTAAGAATGCAGGGTACAACAGAAGTTGCTCTTACAGTAATAGATGTACTTGGATATCTTGATGAGATTCCAATGTGTGTAGGATATGAAATTGACGGTAAAGTTACAAAAGATTTCCCTACAACACCACAGCTTGAGAAAGCAAAGCCGGTATGGAAAGTGATGCCGGGCTGGAAATGTGATATTCGTGGAATAACAAAGTACGAAGATTTACCAGAGGCATGCAGAAACTATATTGAGGCAATTGAAGATGAAATCGAAGCACCAATTACAATGGTTTCAAATGGTCCTGGAAGACATGAGATTATTCACAGAGAAAGCAGTTATTCTAAATAATCTGATAAGATAAAAGACAGGTGTCAGCTGTCGGAAACTGTGCATTGACAGACGACGGCCGGTGTCATAAAAATAAGACAGCGTTGATAATAAGTCAACGCTGTCTTGAATTATCTTTTTGACAGATATCTGTATACAAGCATCATTGCGTATATTACAATGGGGAATACGATATCTGTAAATATAAGCCCTTTAAAAAGCGTTCTTGCGGTCTGCGTGTCGATAAAAGCAGTTATAAGTGTGACAATTATCAGGACACCCCACAAAATAACAGCGGTAAGGGCAACACCTCGTTTTACTTTTTTCATATTTATTAACCTTTCCGTGATATGAATTAATCATTATCAATTTATATAATAATAGCATAGAAAATAATAATATAAAAGACTTTATATATTAAATATAATTATAGGAGAAAAACAATGGTAAAGAGTGTATTGGAATATCTCGAGAATTCAGCAGCAAGATTTCCTGATAAAAAGGCAGTCGCTGATGACAAAAGCAGCATGACATATTCAGAACTTGTAAATAATGCACGGAATATTGCGGTAGGGCTTCTTCCTTACACAGAAAGAAGACAGGCAGTTCCTGTATACATGGACAAGAGCTGTCATACGCTTGCTCTTTTTATGGGAGCTGTAATGGCAGGATGTTTTTATGTCTGCCTTGATCCAAGCCAGCCGGCAGAAAGAATCAATATGATTCTTGAGACGCTTGAGGCAAAACTTATGGTCGTTGATGAAAAATCAGCAAAGAAGCAGGCGAAGCTTGGTTTTGATGGCCCTGTTCTTAATATTGACGAGCTTATGACACATGAAGTGACAGAAGAAGAGAACGAAAAACTTGCACAGATAAGAAGTGAAGCTCTAGATATTGACCCGTTGTATTCAATATTTACATCAGGCTCAACAGGTGTTCCTAAGGGTGTTATAGTAAATCACCGTTCAGTCATAGACTTTATAGATTGCTTTACAGATACATTTAACATTAGTGAAAATGATATAATTGGCAATCAGGCACCATTTGATTTTGACGTATCAGTAAAAGATATTTATTCAACATTAAAATGCGGTGCAACAATCCAGATTATACCTAAACAATTATTTTCATTTCCTACAAAACTTCTTGATTATCTTGATGACAATAATGTTACAACACTTGTATGGGCTGTTTCGGCATTGTGTATAGTTACAACTTTAAATGGCTTTGAGTACAAGGTTCCGTCAAAGATTAATAAAGTAATTTTCTCAGGTGAAGTTATGCCGATAAAACATCTTAATCTCTGGAGAAAAGCATATCCGGATGCGATGTTTGTTAATGTATACGGACCTACAGAAATCACATGTAACTGCACATATTATATAGTTGACAGGGAGTACGAACTTGACGAGACACTTCCTATGGGTAAAGCATTTCCTAATGAGAGAGTATTCCTGCTTGATGATGACGATAATATTATCACTGAATCACAGCCGGGTACAACAGGTGAAATTTGTGTTTCAGGAACAGCAGTGACAATGGGTTACTATAACAATCCGGAAAAGACAGATGCAGCATTTGTTCAGAATCCTCTTAATAACAAATATAATGAAATAATATATAGAACGGGCGACTTAGGATATTATAACAATGACGGTCTTATGTGCTTTTCATCAAGAAAAGATTTCCAGATTAAGCATATGGGACACAGAATAGAGCTTGGTGAAATTGATATGGCAATCAACGCAGTGGATGATGTCGTAAGAGCATGCTGCATATTCCATCAGGACGCAAATAAGATTCTTGGATTCTATGAGGGAGCTGCAGATAAAAAGACTATTACACATGTTCTTATGCAGAAACTTCCAAAGTTCATGATTCCACAGGAATTTATCCAGGTAGAATCCATGCCTATAACAAAGAATGGTAAGATTGACAGAAAACTTCTTCTTGAAAATTATATCGGAGGCGAAAATGCTTAGTATAGAAAAAATAACACAGCTTGCAAAAGAAAATTCAACACCGCTTTATATATTTGATAAAGATGAGCTTGCAGACAGAATTTCATCAATAAAGAGAATAGTAGGAGATGGCGTCACAATATGTTATGCCATGAAGGCAAATCCGTTTCTGCTCGATGCGGCAAAAAAGCTTAATGTGAAATTTGAGGTGTGTTCACCGGGCGAATTTTCAATATGTGAGCGTGAAAATATTAATATGTCGGACATAGTTCTTTCCGGTGTCAACAAGGAAAAACATGATATAGAACATGTCATGGACGACTGCGGCGGTGTAGGAATGTATACAGTTGAGTCAGTAAGCCAGTTTGAACTTCTCAATGAATGTGCGGCAAAAAGAAATATTACAATACCTGTTCTTTTAAGAGTTACAAGTGGCAACCAGTTCGGACTTGACGAAGCTGAGGTTGAAAGACTCGTCTCACGCAGAGAAAACTATCCTAATATTGATATACACGGAATCCAGTGTTATACAGGTACACAGAAAAAGAAAATTGACCATATCACAAAAGAGCTTGAATGGCTTGACGGAATATGTGATATGTTAAAAGAAAAATATGGTTTTAATGCAAGGGAGCTTGAATATGGACCTGGACTTCCTGTTTCATATTTTGGCGAAGATGCTTTCAATAATTCGTATGATATGTTAAAAGAGTTTGCCGAGTATCTCAAACCGCTTAAAAGTAAATACAAGATAACACTTGAGATGGGTAGATATATTGCCGCAACATGCGGAGTATATGTGTCATCAGTTGCTGATACAAAGACTAACAAGGGCCAGAACTACTGTATAATTGATGGTGGAATTAACCACGTTAATTACTATGGACAGACAATGGCAATGAAAGTTCCGGCTTATACATTTGTGAAAGCCGACGGCACAGCTGCGGCAGGCTATGGTGCGAAAGATTACGGCACAGAACCTGAAAAATGGACAATATGTGGTTCACTGTGTACAGTTGCTGATGTAATTGTAAAAAATCTTCCAATAGGAAAGCCGGAATCAGGCGATATGATTATTTTTTATAACATCGGTGCATATTCTGTTACAGAGGGAATTTATCTGTTCCTGAGCAGAAAAATGCCTAAGATTATAGCATACAGCGAAAAAGAAGGAACGAGTTTATACCGTGATTTCAAATTTTCGGATAAGATTAATTCGAGAGAAGATCTTATTTAATAGATTATTAATATATAATTCACTTTCATTTTTCAAAAATGTGCTTGACTAACACAGGAAGATGTTATATTTTAAATTCGATATACTAAAGGGGTAAATATAAAACCCTGTTTGGTCGATATAATTTAGTGAAAGAAAGGTCAGGATTTTTATAATGGATCAGTTAATGGACATTTTGACAGAAGTTAATGCAGACGTAGATTTTGAAACATGTGATACACTTATCGATGATGGTATTCTCGATTCTTTTGATATCGTATCAATCGTTGGTGAGCTTAATGACACATTTGATATTGAGATTACACCTGTTGACATTGTTCCTGAGAATTTTAATTCTGCAGAGGCAATGTGGGAGATGATTCAGAGACTTCAGGATAACTAGGATATGCATTAACGTGACATGAGGCAGATAATGCCGCCGTATTTGTTTATGACAAGGAGGAATTGATATGTCAGGTTTTAATTTGTATACTTCTAATTCTATTTCAACTTTATTTTCTTCATTGGGAAACAGAAGTAATGGAAGCACAATATTTTCCGGGCTTGATTATTCAACATTATCAAGCATCCATAATGGCTCATATAAAAAGCTTCTTAATGCTTATTATAATAAAACAGGCAACAAAGATGCTGTTTCAAGCATAACAGCAGGAAAGACTGATGTTAAGAAAACAGATACCAATGCTGTAAGTACACGTAATAATGCATCTAATGTGAGCGAAGATATTGATACATTAAATAAGAGCGATTTATGGAAACAAAAGGAAATAAAAGCTGAGGATGGCAGCAAGACAAAGGAATATGATAAAGATGCCATTTATAAGGCAGTTTCATCATATGTAAAAGATTACAATCTTCTTGTTGACAGTACAGGTAATTCTGAGAGTTCCTCAGTTTTAAGAACAGCATCAAGTATGGTTAATTATACTAAAGCTAATAAATCGGTGCTTGCTTCAATGGGTATTTCGATTGGTGCTGATAATAAGTTGAGCATTGATGAGAAGACATTTAAAGGTTCATCAATGGCAGCAGTTAAATCTGCATTTACCGGAGCCGGTTCATATGGAAAGAGCGTTCAGGCGAGTGCATCAATGATTTATGGCTCTGCGGCAGCACAGGTTGCCAAACAGTCAGGAACAGGATTGTATTCATCAGGAGCATCATATTCATATGTGAATGGTTCTATTTATAACAGTTATTTTTAAATAAAAACAGCGAGAGGAAGCAAAAGACATGGCTTTACTTGAAACTTGGAGAAAGTTAGCATACGAGACAGAGATGAACCAGAATCAGGCAACACAGTTCTGGGGTAACTATTTTAACCTTGAAAAAGGAATTTATGAGCAGATTCTTTCAACACCGGACGAACCTGTATCAGGAACAGTTAAAGAACTTGCAGAGAAATTTAATGTTGAAGTTTTAATTATGACAGGATTTCTTGACGGAATCAATGACAGCTTAAAGAATCCTAATCCAATTGAGACAATGGAAGAGGATACACAGGTAAATCTTGATTACGATAAGGAAAAACTCTATTACAACATGGTTGGTGCAAAAGCTGACTGGTTATATGAACTTCCACAGTGGGATAATCTTTTAGATGAAGCAAAGAGAAAAGAGCTTTACAAGAAGCAGAAACTCTCTGGTACAGTTATCAAAGGAAAGAAGATTGGCAGAAATGAGCCATGTCCATGTGGAAGCGGCAAGAAATATAAGAACTGCTGCGGTAAGAACGCATAACCCACGATGTCTTGGTAAGATAAAAGACGGTGCAGGATTTATTTCCTCACCGTCTTTTTAAGTGTTTTGAAATATTTAACAATGTAAAATACGAATGAAATTATGCCAATAAATGTAATTATAAGAAGGCACAGATATAATGGAAGACTGTAATGATACTGGCTTATCATTATCGCTGATGTATGTGATGACAATCCTGAATAATTCCAGTTTAAGTCAATAGCCATATATTCGAGCAGTGGTTTAAGATAAGTATCATTTTTCTTTAAAACGGCTTTGAATGAGACATCATCAAGTGATACAGGAATGTCATTATCTTTATTAAAATATTTTGTGGAAATAAGATAAATTGTACATCTGTCATCAGCAAGAGTGTAATAGTAATGTCCTTTTACACGGTCATGGTCAAGATAATCATATCCTGTATAATATAAAGTATCTGCGTCAACATTGACATATCTGGCTCCGGACAGATAACAGTCGTCAATATTATCAGATGAACTGTATGACTGTGGTTTGAAGCTTTTGAAAAGCGATATATGCATGCAGGCTGATATGGTGATAAGTACAAATAAAAATAAGAATACAGCAGCCTGAATCTGGTGGTTAAATAAAATTGACTTTAGTTTCTTTGGTTTCATAGAACGTTCCCTGTTAATAAAGTTATATATAAAATTATTATATAATAAATTAAAATTTAAAGAAATAGGGAAAAGGTAATTTAATAAACATTGCTTTTTTTCAGAAAAATTGTTACATTATATAGATAAGATGAAAATGTGGCGGGAGTCAGTAAGAACGGAGAAAATTATGGAAGCTTATACAGGATTTGCTTATGTATATGATGAATATATGGATAACATTCCATATGATGAGTGGAGTGAATATCTGATTGAACTTTTAAAAGAAAATGGTATAGAGAAAGGACAGTGTATCGCAGAACTTGGATGTGGAACAGGAACAGTTACGAGAATACTTGACAGTAACGGATATGACTGTATCGGGATAGATTTGTCAGAAGATATGCTGGCAATTGCCTCAGAAAAGACATATGACAATGATCAGGAGATAATATATACACATCAGGACATGCGGGATTTTGCACTTCCTTATACAGTTGATGCCATGGTAAGCATCGGCGATTCAATGAACTATATTACAACAGCCGATGATTTGAAAAGTGTTTTTGAATGTGTATATAACGGACTTGAAGAAGGCGGAGTCTTTATATTTGATTTAAAGACAATACATTTTTTCAGAGATATATTAAGTGATAATACATATGCCCAGAACAGAGATGATTCAGCATTTATATGGGATAATTGTTACGAAGAAAAAACGCGTAATAATATATACAATCTTGCAGTTTTTGTATTAAATGAGGACGGAGCTTTTGACAGATATGAAGAAAATCACTGCCAGCACGGATTTACAATGGAAGAAGTGCTTTCGTCAGCAGAGGCGGCAGGACTTACATGCACTGCCACATATGATGCATTTTCACACGATGCACCAAAAGATGACAGCGAAAGATTATATTTTGTATTTAAGCGTTAAAATGGAAAATAAAGATGTATAATCGGAGGAATAGGAATGAATGATTATATTGTAAGAGGAATTGCAGCAGGTGGACAGATTCGGGTGTTTGCAGCAACAACCAGAAATGTCGTTGAGACGGCAAGACAGCACCATGAGATGAGCCCGATTGCTACTGTTGCACTTGGAAGACTTCTCACAGGCGGTGCGATGATGGGAACTATGATGAAAAACGACTCAGATGTCGTTACAATACAGATTAAAGGTAATGGTCCAATCGGTGCGATGACGGTTACTGCTGATTCAAAAGGAAGAGTAAAGGGATTTGTTGCCAATCCACAGGTAATGCTTCCGTTAAAAGACGGAAAACTTGATATTGCGGGTGCGTTGGGACTTGGCGTGTTAAGTGTTATAAAGGATATCGGATTAAGAGAGCCTTATGTTGGAGATACAATACTTGTTACAAGTGAGATTGCAGACGACCTGACATATTATTTTGCAACAAGCGAGCAGGTGCCTTCATCAGTAGGTCTTGGTGTCCTCATGAATAAGGACAATACAGTCGAACAGGCGGGGGGATTTATAATCCAGCTTATGCCGGATGCAAAGGAAGAGACTATAGAAAAGCTTGAAGCACGTATAAAAGAAGTAAAGTCGGTAACACAGCTTCTTGAAGATGGAATGACACCGGAGGAAATACTTGAGCATATTCTCGGGGATATGGGGCTTGAGATTCTGGATAAGACGCCTACAGAATTCTATTGCAACTGTTCAAAAGAGAGAGTTGCAATGGCAATCATGAGTGTCGGCAAAGATGAGATTGACCAGATGATAGAAGAAGGCAATCCTATAGAAGTCAAGTGTCATTTCTGTAATACAGCATATAATTTCAGCATAGATGACTTAAAACATTTACGTGAACTTTGTGAGAAGAGAAGATGAAAAATATAATATTTATCGGAATGCCGGGCAGCGGAAAGAGCACACTTGGTGTAGTTCTTGCAAAAAAGCTCGGATACAGTTTTATAGATTCTGACCTTGTAATTCAGGAAAAATACGGTACAACACTTGAAAGAATTATTGAAAAATATGGTGACGATGGATTTATCAAAATAGAAAATGATATCAATTGTACAATAAATGCAGAACATGCAGTTATTGCAACAGGTGGAAGTGCCGTGTACGGAGAAACGGCAATGGAGCATTTTAAAGATATCGGAACTGTTATATATCTTGAGGTTGACGAGATTGAGCTGGAAGAGCGAGTAGGGAGTCTTAAAGAACGTGGCGTTGTATCAAATGGAAAGACAACAATTGACGAGATATTTGAAGACAGAAAAAATCTGTATCGTAAATATGCCGATATTACACTTAATCTTAATGGAAAAAGCATAAGAGAGTCAGTTGATGACATTTATGATAATCTTATTAACAAAGACAGCAATTATTAATACATTGCAACAAAAACAAATTTGTTTTATACTTAACTAACTTTATAGCAGGAGGAAAAAATCAAATGGAAAATGAAGCTGTTTCAAAAAATTTCATAGAGCAGATTATTGATAAAGATATTGCGGAGGGACATTGCAAAAAGGTTATTACAAGATTTCCACCTGAACCTAACGGATATCTTCATATAGGTCATGCAAAGTCAATACTTTTAAATTATGGACTTTCACAGGAATATGGCGGACAGTTTAATTTAAGATTTGATGATACAAATCCGACAAAAGAAAAGGTTGAATTTGTAGATTCGATTAAGCGTGATGTAGAGTGGCTCGGTGCAAAGTGGCATGGAGATGTTTTATTTGCATCAGATTATTTTGATAGAATGTATGAGGCTGCAGTAAAGCTTATCCGCAAAGGGAAAGCATATGTGTGTGACCTTACACCTGAACAGATAAGAGAGTACAGAGGAACACTTACTGAACCTGGCAAGGAAAGTCCTTACAGAAACCGTTCGGTTGAAGAGAACCTTGAACTTTTTGAAAATATGAAAAATGGAATGTATGCAGACGGAGAGAAAGTGCTTCGTGCAAAGATTGATATGGCAGCAGCCAATATCAACATGAGAGACCCTATTATTTACAGAGTTGCACATATTTCACATCATAGAACAGGTGATAAATGGTGCATTTATCCTATGTACGATTTTGCACATCCGATTGAAGATGCTATTGAAGGTGTTTCGCATTCAATATGTACGCTTGAGTTTGAAGACCACAGACCGCTTTATGACTGGGTTGTAAGAGAACTTGAATATGAGAATCCACCTAAGCAGATTGAGTTTGCGAAGCTTTACCTTAACAATGTTGTTACAGGAAAGAGATATATTAAGAGACTTGTCGAAGATGGAATTGTTGACGGATGGGATGACCCACGTCTTGTATCAATTGCAGCTTTGAGGAGAAGAGGATTTACACCCGAATCGATTAAGACATTTGTTGAGCTTGTGGGTGTTACAAAGAGCCAGGGCTCTGTTGAATATCCGATGCTTGAGTATTGCATAAGAGAAGACTTAAAACTCAAAGTACGCAGAATGATGGCTGTACTCAATCCTGTAAAAGTTATTATTGACAACTATCCTGTTGGACAGGTTGAATATATGGAAGTTCCTAATAATCAGGAAAATCCGGAGCTTGGAACAAGAAAAGTTCCATTTACAAAAGAACTCTATATTGAGAGGGATGATTTTATGATCGATCCTCCAAAGAAGTATTTCAGAATGTTTCCTGGTAATGAAGTGCGTCTTATGAATGCTTATTTTGTTACATGTACAGACTATAAGACTGATGAATCAGGTGAAGTTACAGAGATTCATTGCACTTATGATCCGGAAACACGCGGCGGTAATTTTGAGGGCCGTAAAGTAAAAGGTACAATTCATTGGGTATCTGCATCTGAAGGCAAGCAGGTTCAGGTACGTCTATATGAAAATATCGTGGATGAAGAAAAAGGCGTGTATAATGAAGAAGATGGTTCAATAAATGTAAACCCACATTCACTTACAGTCATTGATAACTGTTATGTTGAGCCTGAACTTATGAATGCAGCAAAAGAAGAAAAATTCCAGTTTGTAAGAAACGGTTATTTTTGTGTTGATATTAAAGACAGTGAGGCTGGAAAGCCGGTGTTTAACCGGATTGTATCGTTAAAGAGTTCATTTAAACTTCCAAAATAATAAGCATGGAGGCTCATAGTGAGTGAATTAACACAGGAAATAGAAAAAGAAGAGGGTATGTATGTCTATGATAAAAAGATAGAATGTCCTGTATGCATGAAGGAATTTACAACAAAGATAGTAAAGACCGGAAAAGCAAGATTTAAGGGGAGTGAAATGGATTTACGTCCGATATATGAGGGAGTTGACACCATAAAATATGATGTTTATATGTGCCCTCATTGCGGATATTCAGCAGTATCAAGGGAATTTAATAATATTACACCTTCACAGCGTAAAACGCTTATGGAAGAAATCGGCAGTAAGTATGCTGGTGTTTCAGTTGAATACGATGGAATATATTCATATGATGAAGCTGTTGTCAGATACAAAATGGCGCTTCTTACAGCTATAAAAAAGCCTGCAAAATTAAGTGAATGTGCATATTTATGCCTGAAGCTTTCATGGCTTTACAGATCTATGTCGGAAGAAAAAATAGAAGAGCATTATAGGGAAAAAGCTTACAAAGGTTTTGAGGAAGCATTGCAAAAAGAATATCCTCCGATATGTGGAATGGATGAAAATACTATTAGTTATCTTATGTCAGTTCTTGCATACAAGAGCGGCGATAATGATAAAGCGATGCAGTATGGCTACAGTGTAATAAGCTCAAGAGGAGCTTCAACAAAACTTAAAGATAAAGAACGTGAGATTATAGACATATTAAAGGCGGGGAAATAAAATTGAAAAAGATTTTTTTCTGGTGCAGAAACGTGGCTTGTGCCGGTCTGCATACCGAAGTAGGAAAGATGATAATTCTTTCATTGATTATTAATATGATTATTGAATGTCTGAATCACAGAAATTTATGGGGATTGGCAGAGCTATTTGCCAATCCTGTTGTGTTTCTTTACAATACTTCAATAATATTTCTTACATTATGTATAGGATTTTTTACTACACGCAAGGTTTTTGTGTATGTAATGATATCAGCGATATGGATAACACTGGCGGTTATCAATTTTGTTGTTTTGTCTGCCAGAAAAACTCCATTCACAGCAATGGACATATATCTGATAAAAGATGCGGTTAAAGTATTGCCTGTATATCTTAATGTTTTTCAGATTATACTGATTGTTATTGGAATAATTGCAGGTATTGCGGGATTGGTGTTTTTATGGATTAAAGGACCAAAAGTAATAATTGCACAGACATTAAAGAGAAGAATAATATTTTCATCTGTAAAAACAGTTATTGCCGGTGCAGTTGTTACAGCATTGACAGTTATACTGATTCCGGCAGGTGTTCTTGGACGCAATTTTGGTAATCTTGGAATAGCATACAGGCATTACGGATTTGTATATTGTTTTTCATGCAGCGTTGTTGGGCGTGGAATAAGCAAATCGGGAGAATACTCACAGGAATATATTAACAATATAAAAAATAATATTGAAAATGAGCAGACTGACAATGGCGTTGTTAATTCACAGGAAGCACCTAATATTATATTTTTGCAGCTCGAGTCATTTTTTAATCCGGACAGAGTTAAAAAAGTTAAATTTTCACAGGATGTATTGCCTAATATGAAAAGACTATCATCAGAATATTCAGCCGGTTATATATCTGTGCCATGTTTTGGTGCCGGGACAGCAAATACTGAATTTGAGGTACAGACAGGAATAAATCTTGATGATTTCGGACCTGGTGAGTATCCTTACAAAACAGTTTTACAGTCGGCTATATGTGAATCGGCGGCATATGACCTGAAAAATCTTGGATATAGCACACATGCTCTTCATAATAATGACGGAACATTCTATAACCGCAATAAGGTTTTTTCACATCTTGGATATGATACATTTACACCAATAGAATATATGTCAGATATTGAATATAATCCGATAGGCTGGGCAAAAGACAGCATACTTACCGGCGAAATTGCAAAAATTCTTGATTCAACGGAAGGCTCCGATTATATATATACAATATCAGTTCAGGGACATGGCGATTATCCGTCGCAGATGCCGGAAAATTATAATCCTGAGATAAAAGTTGAAAACTTTTTTGATGGGGCAGATAAGGCTGCGTTTGAATATTATATTAATCAGATACATGAGATGGATAAGTTTGTCGGTGAGCTTGTAAAGTATTTATCAGAAAGGGATGAGCAGACAATTCTTGTAATGTATGGCGATCATCTTCCCGGATTTAATTTTACAAACGAGACACTTTCATATGGTAATATATATCAGACACCATATATTATATGGGATAATATCGGTCTGAAAAGAGAATATAAGAATATGGAAGCGTATCAGCTTTCGTCATATGTATTTGGAAGGCTTGGTATTACAGGAGGATATATTAATAAATATCATCAGAAACAGAAAGATTCAACAGACTATCTTAAAAATTTAAAAATTCTTGAATATGATATACTATATGGTGACCATGATATATATGGTGGAGAAAATCCATATCAGGCAACGGATTTAAAGATGGGAACTGATGAGATAAAAATAACAGATGCATATGAATATTCCGATCACATATGTGTAGAAGGAGAGAATTTCAATACGTTCAGCGTAGTATTTGTCAATGATAAAGAATGTACAACAGTGGCTGTTAATGGAAATATGCTTATTGCTAAAGGTATAAAACTCAAAAAAGGTGATAAAGTATCCGTTGTGCAGCGTGGCAAGGATAAAATTGAACTTAGCCGTGTGACGTTTGAAAATTAAAAAAATGATTTTTATATGTTGAATAACTATATAAATGGTTGTTGACAGTGCATAAAAGTAATGCTAATATAGGAATGAGGTATTTGCTTATAGGCAAAACGTCACATTTTTTTTGGAGGTACTTGAAATGAAAGGTACAGTTAAGTGGTTCAACAATCAGAAGGGTTACGGATTCATCAGCGATGAGAATGGTGATGATGTATTCGTACATTACTCAGGTCTTAACATGGACGGCTTTAAGTCATTAGACGAAGGTGCTCAGGTTGAGTTCGATGTTACAGAAGGAGCTAAGGGTCCACAGGCAACTAATGTAACAAAATTATAATCCGCAATGTTCTACAGTGTGCCTTTTTAAATATACAGGTAATTTTTGAAAAGATATATTGTTTGCAATAAAGATTATGTGAAAAGCAGCTGCATTATGTAGCTGCTTTATTTTATATAAATTTTATATAAAATAAATAAAGGCTTCTTTGCAAATAAGGTTGTCATATGATAAAATAAAAAAAGAACAATATGTTGGAGGAATATATGGAAGGAATTGATTTATTACAGACTTTGCCGTCTGGTGTAGAAGGGATGATTATGGCAGGAGGAATTCTCATGCTGTCATTTTTCATTGTAATGTTTATTGTAGTTAAGAAAAGATGGGAAGGCAAAGTCGTTCCATTCTTTCTCGGACTTTTAAGTTATGTGATTTTTGTATTTGTATGTGTGAATCTTATTATGTCGGCATTTGCACTTATACCTAGTGTAGATATGGCATTTTCATATAATCAGCATGCGTATACAATTGTCTATTGCGTTGTTGCTTCTGTTGCATTTCTTGCAGCAAGAGTTGTGCTTGGCAATATGATAACACAAAGATATGACACACGCGGTGATGTATATATGGCAGGTATGGGGCTTGGAATTGGTGATGGCATATTATATGGTGTCACAGCGGTTTCATATTATGTATGGTGTATTGCAATCAGAAATGAAGGTCTTGAGCAGGCTTTTCAGGGACTTTCCAACAGTGATATAACATCTACATATGAATCGGTATCAACACTTTTTAATGCACCAATAGCGTTATGGCTTCTCATGGGTCTTGGCTGTATCATGGATATGCTTATTCATTTTGCACTTACTAATGCAACATATGGAGTTATAACCGGAAGCCTTCCAAAATACTGGTATGCATTATCAACAGGCATTTATTTTGTTAATGCTATATCATTCCAGTTATATGATTCGTCATCAATGGTAAGTATAGCAGTTTCATTTGCAATAAAACTTATTATATTTGCAGCTTCAATGTATTATACATTGTCTGTAGCAGGAAAGCAGATAAAATACGGGGAATAAAGATATGTCAGATACAGATACTATCAAAGGTCTTACACAGGAACAGGTTGATAAATTAACAGCAGACGGACTTTTTAATGAAACAGTTAAGAGCCAGTCTAAAAGTGTGTGCCAGATAGTAGCCGGTAATGTATTTACATATTTCAACTTAATATTTGCAATATTTGCATGTTTGTTAATTCTGGTAAGGTCATATATTAATATGACCTTTCTTCCAATTATAGTGATAAATACACTTATCGGTATAATACAGGAACTAAGAACCAAACGTGTGCTCGACAGGCTTACGCTTCTCAATGCACCTAAAACAAAAGTTATAAGGGATGGAAAAGAGTCAGAAGTTGATTCGCAGACGCTTGTAAAAGGAGATTTGTGCAGGTTTAAATCAGGAAACCAGATTTGTGCAGATGCTGTAGTTGTGGATGGGATTGTCAGGGTTAATGAATCACTTGTAACAGGAGAATCTGATGAGATAACAAAGAAAAAAGGAGATATGCTATTATCGGGAAGTTTTGTTGTGTCAGGAGAATGTTTGGCTGTTCTTGAGAATGTAGGACTTTCATCATATGCATCAAAGATAACCCTGGAAGCGAAAGCATCGAGAAAAAAACAGCAGACGGAGATGATGCGTTCTCTTGACAAGCTTGTGAAAGTTATAGGTATTGCTATTATTCCAATTGGCATATTGATGTTTTGTAGAACATTTTTTGCACTAGGCAATACGTTACAGCAGAGCGTTGTGTCGATGATAGCTGCACTTGTAGGAATGATACCTGAAGGCTTATATCTTCTTGCAAGTATTGCACTTGTTGTAAGTGTAATGAGACTTGCAAAAAAGGATGTTCTTGTACATGAAATGGCATGTGTGGAAACACTTGCAAGAGTAAATATCCTGTGTGTTGATAAGACGGGAACAATAACAGAAAATAAGATGTCAGTTGCACAGGTTGAGCCGCTTGAATACTATGAGCAGGGTGAATTTCCGGCACTTCATGAGATGATAGGCAATCTTGTTAATAATCTCAATACTGATAATATTACAATGGAAACGTTGCAGCAATATTTTGATTCGGAAAAGACGAGGCAGGCGGAGAGTGTCTGTTCATTTTCATCTGAGACAAAGTACAGCAGTGCTACGTTTTCATCAGGAGATACATATATAATTGGTGCACCGGAAAAACTGCTTCTCAATGAGTATTCTGTATATGAAAGCCATATAGAGTCATATGCAAGAAAAGGTCTAAGAGTTATGGCGTTTGGAATTTTAGACTATAATCCGGAAGGTAAGAAACTTACATCGCCTGCGAAACCGCTCGCACTTATTGCAATTGGCAATGCGATAAGAGAAGATGCAAAAGAAACATTTAAGTATTTTGCAGATCAGGAAGTTGAGATAAAAGTTATATCGGGAGATAATCCGGTGACAGTATCAAGTGTTGCACACGATGCAGGAATTATTAATGCTGATAAATTTATAGACGCCTCGTCACTTCAGACAGATGAGGAACTTGAAGCTGCGGCACTAAAGTATACAGTGTTTGGCAGAGTGCAGCCTGAACAGAAGAGAAGAATAATACAGGCTCTCAAAGATAACGGTGATGTGGTCGCAATGACCGGCGATGGTGTCAATGATGTACTTGCACTCAAAAGTGCCGATTGCAGCATAGCTTTTGGTTCCGGAAGTGAAGCGGCATGCAATGCGGCACAGATAGTGCTTGTTAATTCAGATTTTTCATGTATGCCATCAGTTGTTCTTGAAGGAAGAAGAGTAGTTAATAATATCCAAAGGACAGCCTCGCTGTTTCTTGTAAAGAATATATTTTCAATGCTTTTAGCATTGTTTACACTTATAGTAGGACACAGGTATCCATTGTATCCTACACAGCTGTCCCTGCTTGGGGCATTTACAATCGGTGCTCCGGGATTTTTTCTTGCAATGCAAAGAAACAGGAGCCGGATAAAAGGAAGATTTCTTGTGAATGTTGCTATTAAGGCACTTCCGGCAGCATTGACGGATTTTCTTCTCGTTGCGATATTTACTGTATACAATAATTTCAGTGGAATACCGCATGAACAGCTGTCAACATCAGTTACTTTTATCCTGCTCACAGTAGGAATGGCAGAATTGTATCGCGTATGCAGACCGTTTGATTTGTTCAGGGCAGTTGTTTGCGTGTTGATGGGAGCTGGAATAGTTGGTGGTATTCTGTTATTCCCGGGATTATTTGCAATAAGCAGCATGCCATTGCCATTGTTTGTAATGACATTTATATGGATGGCAGGTGCAATTCCTGTGTTTTATGGAATGTGTAAACTTATAGGAAAGTTATTTAACCGCTTTCTTTGAAAAATCAGTTGTTACCAGTTTGTTGTAAGGGACATTCTCGTCAAGTTCTCCGGCCTGTTTTAAAATGTCAGTAAGCAGAGAAAATGATGACTCTTCAAAAATAGTATCATTTTTCCATGTATCCTGTGATTTATAACGTTCAACTATTTTTGTGAGTGTCTGGATGTCAGTTTCTTTGAACTGTGGAGCTATAACGGCGGCGATTTCGCTGCTGTTGTGGCTGTTTACAAATTCAAGACCCTTTTGGATTGCATTGGTAAATGACTGTATTATTTCAGGATTATTCTTTAAAAAGCTTTTTTTGGCACAATATGCTGTATATGGAACATAACCGCTGTCTACGCCGAGCGAAGCAGCAATGTATCCTTTATTTTCTGACTCAATTGCTGTTGCAGATGGTTCAAATTCCACAGTAAAGTCCCCAAGACCAGACGCAAAAGCTGCAGCAGTTGAACCAAAATCGATATTTTGCACTATTTCAACATCTTTTTTACAATCAATATTATTTTTCTTTAAAATGTATTCGAGAAGCATCTGTGGCATGCCGCCGGCTCTTCCTCCGATGATAGTTTTTCCTTTTACATCACTCCATTTAAAATTACTTATATTATCTCTTGAGACAAGAAAATTACCGGCACGTTGTGTAAGCTGTGCAAAATTGACAGCATAATCTGAAGAACCACCGGTATATATATAAACAGAGGCTTCAGAACCCATAAAACCAATATCTGCATCTCCACTTATGAGTGCGGTCATAACTTTATCAGCACCAAAGCCGGTGACAAGAGTTAAATCAATGCCTTCGTCCTTGAAATATCCTTTTTCGATTGCCACATATTGAGGTGCGTAAAAAATAGAGTGTGCAACTTCATTCAGGGTGATTTTTCTGATATCATTTTTTTGCGTGTGTTTTGTACATCCTATAAGTGATATACATGTAAAAACCATAATCATAATAAGGGCGGTAAGCCGCTTAAATGCATGCTTCATAGAAACTCCATAAAACTTTTTTATTATAATATGTGAAATCAAAATAAGTGTTTCTTTTTTTTGGAAATTATGTTATCATATTAAAAAATATCATGTGCGGAATTTAAGCATGAAAGTGCTTAAATAAAGACAGCGGAAGGAGTAATCGCTATGTTTGGAAAAAATAAAAATAATAGTAATGTTAGTCATGATATAGATGTTATGATGCAGATGATGGACAAAGTCATACAGGGTGAATATGATGATATCGATGTAACGGCATTTGATAATCCGGCATATGGAGAGAAGCTTAATGAGCTGATTCATGCATTTAAGAAGTCAAATAACAACTTTGTTATGCGTCTTAATGAGGCTATGGAATCAATTGGCGATAATTCGTATGTAAAGAATACGCTTGATCAGGTACAGTCACAGACGGACTCAATAGCTGAGATGGAAGAAGCAAGTCATAATCTTGAAGAATCAATTAATAATATTTCAAAGACAGTTGGCGGTATTCAGGATAATACACATGAGATGCTTGCAGTAGCACAGAACAGTACAGCCAACATGAACGAAAGTATCAAGGTTGTAAACCAGTCATCAGAAAATATAAGCAGGATTAATGAACAGGTGCAGGAATTTCAGGATAAGATTGATAAAATCAGTGAGATTGTTGATATTGTTAAAAAAGTTGCCAGCCAGAGTAATCTCTTAGCACTTAATGCATCTATTGAGGCGGCAAGAGCAGGTGAAGCAGGAAAAGGATTTGCGGTTGTTGCAGACCAGGTAAGACAGCTTTCAAGTAATACATCAGAGTCAGCAGAAGATATCGTAAGATATGTTAATGAATTAAAAAATGATATCGGAGTTCTTGCTGAATCAATGAATGAGACAACTTCAAAACTTGAAGAAGGTAATAAAAAAGTTGAAGATTCACTTGTAGATATTGAAAAGATGGCATCACAGATGACAGAGATAAAAGATAAGATTGATGAAGTATTTTCTGATATTGATAAACAGTCAGAATTCACATCGGATTTTGCAAAACAGGTATCTAATATATCTGACAGTTACGAAGAACTGTCTAAGGATTGTAAAGAACAGGGTACACATGTATACAAGATTGGACGTTATATTGATACGACAAGAAGTGATATGGTTCGAGGCTTTGCTGAGGTTACAACTCAGGACTGGCTCAGAATATTTGAGATAGACCACTTTATTCTTATGTGGCGTGTATATAACAATGTTGTTGATTTTGAACATTTAAAGATTACACAGCTTAATAATAATGAGACATGTAAGCTTGGTAAGTGGCTTGCAGCACAGACAGACCCGGCTATTACAGGATGTACTGAATTTGCAGAATTAAAAGCTTCACATAATGATATTCACAAGTATGCTACACAGTCATGGCAGGCAAAAGAAGATGGCAATGTAGAACTTGCTATGGAATACTTCAATAAGGCACATGATGCATTCTATGTATATCAGAAGAAGATAAAGAACATGCAGGCAAAGTTAAGACAGCTTGGTGAGACAGAATCAACTGAGATTGTTGTATTCCGTAACTAATATAAAAGACTGTTATATGTGGTATTTATTTGCAATATCGTATATGGCAGTCTTTTTGAAATATTAAAAATATTAGCAGATTATAGTAATTATCTGTGGAATGGAGGAAAATGTGAAAACTCCTATATATGTAATAGGGCATAGAAATCCTGATACAGATTCAGTGTGTTCAGCCGTATGTTATGCCAGGTTTAAAACTATTATAACAGGAGAACGTTATATTCCGAAAAGAGCAGGGCATCTTAATGAAGAGACACAGTTTGTGTTTAAAAATCTGGGAATAAAACCGCCGGAATATATGCGTGATGTACGGCCACAGGTTAAAGATGTTGATATACATTTTGTTGATGGTGTTGATGAAAATATTTCAATAAAACAGGCCTGGGAAATAATGAAAAAGAACAATGTTGTAACACTTCCTATTGCAAGTGATGGAATTTTGAAGGGACTTGTTACAATAGGAGATATATCACGTTCATATTTTGAGGTTTATGACAGTAACATATTGTCAGTTGCAAAGACACGATTTGAAAATATTGTAGATACGTTGAAAGCAAAGGTTGTTACAGGCGATACAACACAGGTAGTAGACAGTGGTAAAGTTGTAATAGCTGCAGCAAACCCTGACTTAATGGAACAATTTATCAATAAGGGAGATATAGTTATACTTGGAAACAGGTATGAAGCCCAGTTATGTGCTATAGAAATGGACGCAAGATGCATTGTTATATGTGAGGGTGCAGCAGTTTCAAAGACAATTATAAAGGTTGCACAAGAAAAAAATTGTGCTATTATTGTTACTGACTACGATACGTATACGGTTGCCAGACTTATAAACCAGAGCATACCCATAAGTTACTATATGATGCATTCGGAAGGCCTTATCACATTTAAGAATACAGATTTCATAGAAGATATTCAGGATGTCATGGCAAAAAAGCGTTTCCGTGATTTCCCGATAACAGATGAAAATGGTAAATATATCGGCATGATTTCGAGAAGAAATCTTTTAAAACATGGAAAAAAGAAGCTTATTCTGGTTGACCATAATGAGAGAAGCCAGGCTGTTGATGGTGTGGATACGGCTGATATTATGGAAATAATTGATCATCACCGTATTGGTTCAATACAGACAATGTTTCCTGTATTTTTCAGAAACCAGCCATTGGGCTGCACTGCGACTATAATATATAAGATGTATTGTGAACATAATCTTGTGCCGGAAAAAGATGTTGCAGCACTTTTATGTTCGGCAATAATATCAGATACATTAATTTTGAAATCTCCAACATGTACTGCAGATGATATTGAAGCCTGCAAGAAGCTTGCCAAGCTTGCCGGTATTGACATAGAAGAGTATGGCAGGGCAATGTTTAAGGCCGGAAGCAATATCGAAAGCCGGACGCCTAAAGATTTGTTTAACAGAGATTTCAAGAAGTTTTCTGTAGGCGATGTTGTGATAGGCGTTGGACAGGTCAACTGTATGGAACAGGAAGAAGTTCAGAATATAAAAGTGAAAATGAAAGATTATATCAGTACGGTTACCGGCGATAACGGAATGGATATGGTATTTTTTATGATTACTAATGTATTAGACGGCGGTTCTGAAGTTTTGTGCAGTGGCAAAAATGCCTCGGCAACAATATCACAGGCATTTAATGTTGGTACAACCGACGATTCAGTTTATCTTGATGGTGTTGTATCACGTAAGAAACAGATGCTTCCGGCAATTATGGAAGCATTGCAGCAATAGCAGAATTGTATGATAATCATATACGTATATTGAATGTTGAATGGAAAAAATTTCGGGAAATGAGGATTATAATGAAAAAGTTAAGAAGAGATGAGCCTTGCTGGTGCGGAAGTGGAAAAAATTATGGAGAGTGTCATGCTGACTTCGACAGAAAAATAGAGACATTCAGGAAAAAATTCCACAAAGTTCCACCTAGAAGCATCATTAAAAATGAATATCAGCTTGAAAAAATGCGTGAAAGTGCCAAAATCAACATAGCAGTTCTTGATTATGTAGGTGAACATATTAAAGCCGGGATGACAACAGAAGAAATTGACCAGATGGTATATGAAAAGACAACGGCAATGGGAGGAATTCCAGCACCGCTTAATTATGAGGGATTTCCAAAGAGCGTGTGTACGTCAATTAATAATGAAGTATGCCATGGTATTCCATCAAGTAATATAAAGTTAGTTGATGGCGACATTATAAATGTTGACTGTTCAACAATTCTTGATGGGTATTTTTCTGATTCATCAAGAATGTATTGTATAGGAAATGTTTCTCCTGAAAACAAAAAGCTCGTTGATGTAGCAAAGGAGTGTGTTGAACTTGGACTTAAACAAGTTAAACCATGGGGACACCTTGGAGATGTTGCACAGGCGATTAATGATCATGCAAGGGCAAATGGCTATTCTGTAGTAAGAGATGTCGGCGGACACGGAATCGGACTTGAATTCCATGAGACACCATTTGTAAGTTATGTTATCAAAAAAGGAACAGGAATGGTTATGGCACCTGGAATGGTATTCACAATTGAACCTATGATAAATATGGGTGTGCCTGACATTTATGTTGATGAAGATAATGGCTGGACAATATATACAGACGATGATGAGCCATCAGCACAGTGGGAAATTATGGTTCTTGTCACAGATACCGGTTACGAAGTAATGAGCTGGTAAAATAAATATAATATTGAAAAAAAGAGAGCTATAAATATGGAAAATCCTGACTTAGGTAGATTTATACATTTTAGTATAGATGATTGTATTGAAATTTATTCAAATTTGGACAAAAATAGAGAAACGTATAATTCAATTTTCGAAAACAAATTATTAAAATGTTTAAAAAGTTTAAATAATGAGTATGGATGCAAGTTTTCATTGTTTGTTTATGAAAATAATGAAAAATTTGATATAGCAAATTGTACTGATAAATATAAAAATGAATTTGAAGAAAATTCAAATTGGTTAAGATTTAGGTTTCATGCACTAAATAGTAAAGCAGATTACGAAAAATATGAATCTGCGAGTATAGTAAACGATTATAATAAGGTTTTAGAAGACTTAGAAAGAATAGTGAGAAAAAAGGTATAACTAATACATTTAGATTGGAAAAATTTCTTCTAAATAGAAAAAAATGCTGAATTATTAAAACAAATAAATAACAATTATAGTTTACTTGGAGCAGATACAAAAAATAGGAAAGACTATTATTTAGATGAAACACAGAATAATTAATTATTTGAAGATGAATATTATTTTGATGAGGACATGAATATAGCAATTTGTAATACAGACTTTAGATTAGAAAATATAAGAAGAAACAATATTTATAAAATGTTAGATGAAATGAAAGACAAAAATTTGATAATTTTTACTCATGAATGGATTTTTAATAACATAAAAAGTGAGATATCAATAAAATATAAAATGAATGAAATATGCAATAAAAAATGGACATAAGTTTAAATATCTATATAAAATTTAGGAGAGAAATGGAAAAGAAAAAAAGATTAATAATAAATTTAATATCTAATATAATATCATTTATAGTGCAGTTAGGAATTAGTTTTATTTTAACACCAATAATAACAAACAAAGTTGGGACCGCGGCATATGGCTTTATAGGATTGTCTAATAATTTTATTAGTTATGCAAGTATCTTCACAGTAATAATAAATTCTATGGCTAGTAGATTCATTACATTTGAAATAACAAAAGGAAATATAAAAAAGGCAAACCAATATTATTCCTCAGTTTTTTTTGTGAATATCATTATGTCGGTATTGATTGCTGTAATTTCAATAATTTTTGTATGTAATATTAATATTTTTTTAGACGTTCCAAATGAACTTGAAAAAGACGTGAAAATGACATTTATACTTGCCTTTATTAATTTGATTTTATCTGTTATGAGCACAATATTCACAATTGCTACATATGTAAAAGATAGGTTAGATCTTGATGCTATAAGGAACATAATAGGAAACATATTAAGAGCTATTTTTTTGATATGCGTATTTAGTTTATTACAACCTAAAATATATTATATTACAATTGGCGGTGTGATTTTCACAGTATTTGTTTTATTAGCCAATATTAGATTAACTAAAAAATTAATTCCAGAATTAAAAATAGATATAAATGATTTTAATAAAAATTCAATTAATATACTTGTAAAATCAGGAATATGGAATTCTATAAATAATTTAAGCAAAGTATTACTTACAGGTTTGGATTTGCTGATAACAAATTTATTTATTGGTGCTGATGCCATGGGATTACTGTCAATAGCTAAGACTATTCCAAATACAATAGAAAATTTATTAAGTACAATAGCTAATATCTTTAGTCCTCGTTTTATTATATTATATTCAAAAAGGAAAATTAGAGAACTGGTTAATGAAGTAAATTATTCTACTAAGATTATAGCGTTTTTAATGATTGTTCCAATAGCAGGTTTCATAGTATTTGGTAAAGAATTTTTTATATTGTGGTTATATCATGAAAGCAATGACAGAATTAATATGATTCAAATTTTATCAATATTATCATTATTACCATATGTAGTAAGTGTTAACAATTATAGTCTTTTTATTTTAGATACTGTTACTAATAAATTAAAAAGACCGGTTATGGCAACATTGATAATCAGTACTTGTAGTACAATTACAACAATCATACTTTTAAAGTTTACCAATTTAGGTATCTATGCAGTTGCTGGTGTAAGTTCTATATATTGGATACTTAAAGTTGTTATATTTAATAATATAAATGCTGCTAAAAATTTAAGAGTAAAGTGGTATACATTCTTTGGACAATTTTTGAAAAATACTGGATGTCTATTATTAATCATGATTATATTTGCAGTAATGAGAATTCTACTTCCGTTTAATAGCTGGGGAAAATTCGCTTTTTCAGTTCTAATTGCAGCTGCTATTGGATATTTGATATCATTTATTTTGTTATTTTCTTATCATGAAAAGAAAAATATAATTACAATAATTACGACAAAGATAAAAAAGAGCAAAGAAAGGATGTGATATATAGAGAATATGAGAAATTATGCATTAGATTTTTTTAGAATTATTTTTACAGTTATAATTTGTTTACATCATTTTCAGGGAACAATTAATTTTAAGGTTATTGAAAGTGGTTATATTGGTGTAGAGTTTTTCTTCATATTGTCTGGATTTTTATTATATAGAAGCTATAAAAAAAATAAAAATGATACGTCGATAGACTTTACGATAAAAAAACTTAAGAGATTGTACCCTGAATATGTTTTAGCTTTTATTTTTTGTTTTATGCTACACATTATACAACATAATCAAAAACTATCACAATATATATTTGTTCCTTTTTCGGAGATATCATTGACTCAAAATATTGGGATTTTTAAGGGAGCATTTAATTATCCTTTATGGTATTTATCTGTTTTAATTTTTGGAGGATTTCTAATTTATGAATTATTGAAGAGGGACGAAAGTCTATTTTTAAAAGTTATTTCGCCGCTAATTATAATATTAACATTTTCTTTACTAAATTCATTAGGGGGTGGATTGGAAAATTGGAATACAGTATATGGATTATATTTACCTTTACTAAGAGGATGTGCAGACATCAGCATAGGAGTAATATTATCAAAATTCATTAATACAAGATATTTCAACGATATTACAAAAAAAATGAATGGTCATAAAATTTTTACATATTTAATTGAAATAATTTCATATATATTATTAATGTACTTAATTACATTTAAAACTAATTATGAAATGTATTCGCTATTTTTTATATCAATACTTATTTGTTTAGCTAATTATAGCAATTCATTAACAAGTAAATTGTTTAATAATAAAATATTTGGATATTTTGGTGGGATAACATATTCAATGTATGTAAACCATGCAAGTATTATTATTATAGTGTCATTTATATATAGAAAAGTTTTACAATATAGGATTAGTGTTTATTTTTTAATATTTATTTATTTTTTAAATATAATATCGTATTTTTAATTATTTTGCAACGTATTTTTTAATTTATTTAAATATGTTTCTAAAATATAAACCGCAGATATAGTATCTACTATATTTTTCTTTTTATTCTTGTTCACTTCC
>OLGB01001220.1_pt1 | contig 32161 bp, 33 predicted proteins | sample 1605691 | NCBI WGS metagenome assembly OLGB01 (sample SAMEA3888925, study PRJEB22519) | human gut metagenome | biome: human gut; feature: human-associated habitat; material: faeces | place: Denmark | collected 2010 | reverse complement strand
TGGGGGAGAACCTGCCCCGGGTGGACGCTCCGGCCAAGGCTCTGGGCGTGGCCGAGTACACCGACGACATCCACCTGCCGGGCATGCTCCACGGCGGAGCGGTACGCTCGGAGTACCCCAGAGCCATCGTCAAGTCCATTGACACGGCCGAGGCCAGGGCCCTGCCGGGGGGGCGGGCGGTGCTCACCGCCGCCGAGCTGCCCGGCCAGGTCAAGGTGGGCCACCTCAAGCGGGACCAGTGGGTGCTGGTGCCGGTGGGGGAGGAGGTCCATTTCTGCGGGGACCCCATCGTCCTCATCGCCGCCGACACGCCCGAGCTCCTCAACCAGGCCCGGGCCCTGGTGAGGATCGAATACGAGGTGCTACAGCCGGTGCTCTCCATCCAGGAGGCCATGGCCCCCGGCGCTCCGCAGATCCAGCCCGACGGCAATCTGCTCACCCACGAGCATCTGGTTCGGGGCAACGCCGAGGAGAAGCTGAGGCAGTCCAAATATGTGGTGACCCGGAAATACCACACCCCTCCCACCGAGCACGCCTTCCTGGAGCCGGAGTGCGCCGTGGCGTATCCGGACGGGGAGGGGGTCATGGTCCTCTCCACGGACCAGGGCGCCTACGACACCCAGCATGAGATCATGGGTATGCTGGGCCTGCCCGCGGAGCTGGTGAAGGTCCGCAACTGCCTGGTGGGCGGCGGCTTCGGCGGCAAGGAGGACGTGACGGTCCAGCACCACGCCGCCCTGATCGCCTATCTGACCAAGCGGCCCGTCAAGGTCAAGCTGACCCGGGCGGAGAGCCTGCTGATCCACCCCAAGCGCCATCCCATGGAGATGGAATTCTCCATCGGCTGCGATGAAAACGGCATCATCCAGGGCGTGGCGGCGGAGGTCATCGCCGATACCGGCGCGTACGCCTCCCTGGGCGGCCCCGTTCTGGAGCGGGCCTGCACCCACGCCGCCGGACCCTACAACTATCAGAATTTCGAGATCGACGGCTGGGCCTTCTACACCAACAATCCCCCCGCCGGTGCCTTCCGGGGCTTCGGCGTGACCCAGACCTGCTTCTGCATCGAGAGCCTCCTCAACCAGATGGCGGACCTGGTGGGCATCTCCCCCTGGGAGATCCGCTACCGCAACGCCATCCGCCCCGGCCAGGAGCTGCCCAACGGGCAGATCGTGGACGAGTCCACCGGTTTGGTGGAGACCCTGGAGGCCGTGAAGCCCTATGTGGACGCCAACAAATATGTGGGCCTGGCCTGCGCCATGAAGAACGCCGGCGTGGGCGTGGGCATCCCCGACACCGGCCGCGTCCGGCTGGTGGTGGAGGACGGCAAGGTGCACATCTTTGCCGGTGCCTCCTGCATCGGCCAGGGCCTGGGTACGGTCCTGACCCAGATCGTCTACGACCAGACCGGCATCGACGCGGAGCGGATCGTCTACGAGCGGTCCAACACCTACGCCGCGCCGGACTCCGGCACCACCTCCGGCTCCCGCCAGACCCTGTTCACCGGCGAGGCCTGCCGCCGGGCCTGCCAGGACCTGAAGGCGGCCCTGGCCGAGAGCGGCGGACTGGACGGCCTGAACGGCCGGGAGTTCTACGCCGAGTACCTGGGCAAGACGGATCCCCTGGGCGCCGACGTGCCCAACCCCGTCAGCCACATCGCCTACGGCTACGCCACCCAGGTCTGCATCCTGGACGACGACGGCCGCATCAAGCAGATCGTGGCGGCCCACGACGTGGGCAAGGCCGTGAACCCCCTGTCCGTGGAGGGCCAGATCGAGGGCGGCGTGGTCATGAGCATGGGCTTCGCCCTGACGGAGAAATACCCCCTGACGGACTGCAAGCCCACCGCCAAATTTGGTACGCTGGGCCTGTTCAAGGCCAATCAGATCCCCGAGTTGACCCCCATCGTGGTGGAGAAGGCCGGACTGAACGTGGCCATGGGCGCCATCGGTGTCGGCGAGATTACCTCCATCCCCACGGCTCCCGCCATTGCGGACGCCTACTACCGCTACGACGGCATCCGCCGCAACTCCCTGCCTCTGGAGGGGACGCCGTACAGCCGGAAGTGATGCTGCCAGTATGAGCCAAAAGGGGTTTCTGTGCTGGGGAGCGGCCAGCGCCTGCGTGGTCCCCTTGGCATGGGTGCTGTTTTTTCTCCTGTGCGGGTCTGCCGCGTCCGACGGCGAGGGCATGTTTGTCCTCTCGGTCCTGGTGCTCCCGCTGATGGGTGCCGGGACGGTCATGAGCGCGGTCTGGCTGTGGAGGATGAGACGGCGGTGCCGGAGACGGGACCGGCTGCCCTGGCTGATCGCGGCGGTGAATATGATCGCAGTTCTGGCGGGGCTTCCCATGGTGCTTGCCGGCATCCCCGGTTATATGTCGCTTCTGCTGGAATAGCTGCAAAATTGGGGAGCGGACGGAAACCTCCCGTCCGCTCCCTTAATCGACCGATCTGCGCTCCAGCGCCTCCAGCGCCGCCGCGGTGTCCACGTCGCTCAGCTCCGGCGCGGCGACCTCCAGCAGCGTCAGCAATTCCTCGTGGCGGCGGATCACGGCGCTGCCGCCCCGGTCTCCGGTGAGCGCCATCAGCTCCGGAAAGAGGGCGGCGGGGAAGATGCAGGGGTTGCCCCGCACGCCGCCGTGGCCCAGGGCCGCGATGCCCTCCGGCCGCAGGCGCCACTGCTCCGTCAGCGCCAGGATGCTCTCCCGCCGCAGAAGGGGCTGGTCCGACACCTGGAACAGCACGCCGTCGCAGTCCCGCAGGGCCGTGAGCCCCAAGTGGATGGTGTGGCTGAGGCCCTCCTGGGGCTGATCGTTGAGGATGGCCGCAAAGTGGAAATCCGCCGCCAGGCGCATGATCTCCGGGTACTGGGTCACCACCACGGTCTTGTAGAAGGCCTCCGGCGGCACGGCCTCCAGGCTCCGCAGGATCAGCTGGCGGCCCCGCAGCTGGGCGGCCAGCTTGTTGGCCCCGAAGCGCGTGGCGCTGCCGGCGGCCATGACCACGCAGCCCAGTTTCAGCCTCTGCTCCATCGTGTACCTCACCTCGCTGGTGTTAGTATATCCGCTTTCGCCCGGCCCAGTCAACGGCCAGGCTGAAACTTCCCATTGAAAAAGGAGGAAACCCCTATGAGCAACAGTGTCGGCAAAAGCGTTGTCCGGGTGGACGCCTATGAAAAGGCCACCGGGCGCGCCAAGTACATGGACGACCTCTGCGGCCGGGAGGCCCTGGTAGTGAAGATCTGTCACTCCACCATCGCCCACGGCTATGTCAAGTCCATCGACACCGCCGCGGCGGAGGCCGTTCCGGGCGTGGTCAAAGTCCTCACCTGCTTTGACGTGCCGGACATCCCCTTCCCCACGGCGGGCCATCCCTGGTCCACGGACCCAGCCCATCAGGATGTGGCCGACCGGCTGCTGCTGAACCGCCACGTCCGCTATTACGGCGACGAGGTGGCCGCGGTGGTGGCCGAGGACGAGGTGGCCGCCGCCCAGGCGGTCCGGGCGCTGAAGGTGGAGTACGAGGAGCTGCCCTTCGTGCTGGATGTGCAGAAGGCCATGGCTGACGACGCGCCCCAGCTCCACGAGAAGTACCCCAACAACATCCTGGCCCACACCGGCATCCGCAAGGGCGACTATGAGGCCGCCCGCCAGGAGCCGGGCCTCATCAAGGTGGAGGGCTGGTACGACACCCCTACCGTCCAGCACTGCCACATCGAAAACCACGGCTGCTTTGCCTATATGGAGGCCGGGCGCGTGGTGGTGGTGAGTTCCACCCAGATCCCCCACATCGTCCGCCGGGTGGTGGGCCAGGCCCTGGGTATCCCCTGGGGCAAGGTCCGCATCATCAAGCCCTACATCGGCGGCGGCTTCGGCAACAAGCAGGACGCGCTGTACGAGCCCCTCTGCGCGTGGCTCTCCACTCAGGTGGGCGGCCGCCTGGTGAAGCTGGAGTGCAGCCGGGAGGAGACCTTCGTCTCCAACCGCGTCCGCCACGCCATCCGCACCCACATCATCTCCTACGTCCGCAAGGACGGCACTCTGGTGGCCCGGAAGTTCGAGGCCTTCTCCAACCAGGGGGCCTACGCCTCCCACGGCCACGGCGTGGTGGCCAAGGGCATGGGCGCCTTCCCCCAGCTCTACCCCTGCGACAATGTGGAGTGCGACTGCTGGAGCGTGTTCACCAACCGCCCCGCAGCCGGCGCCATGCGGGGCTACGGCATCCCCCAGGCCATGTTCGCCGGGGAGAGCCACATCGACGATATCTGCTTACGCCTCGGCATGGAGCCGGAGGCCTTCCGCCGGAAGAATCTGATGCCCGTGGGCTACACCGATGCCTTCTCCAAGAACGAGCTGTACAGCGACACCTTCAATCAGTGCCTGGATAAGGGCATGGAGGCCATCGACTATCACCGCAAGCATGAACTGTACAAGAACCAGACCGGCCCCGTCCGCCGGGGCATCGGCATGGCGGTGTTCTGGTACAACACCGCCGTTTGGCCCATCTCTCTGGAGTCCTCCTCCTGCCGCATGGTGCTCAACCAGGACGGCTCCCTCCAGTTCCAGACCGGCGAGACGGAGATCGGCCAGGGCTGCGACACCGCCTATTCCCAGATGGTGGCAGACGCGGTGGGCGTGCCCCTGAGCGACGTCCACGTGGTCTCCTCCCAGGATACCGACATCACGCCCTACGGCACCGGCGCCTACGCCTCCCGGCAGACCTACATCGGCGGCTTCTCCATCGTCCAGACCGCCAAGGCCCTGCGGGAGCGGATCCTGGACATCGCCCACGAGCAGACCCGGATGCCGGTGAGCAACCTGGACCTGGTGGACGGCCAGATCGTCCGCAAGAGCGACGGCCGGGTGCTCAAGTCCCTGGGAGACCTGGCCACCGAGAGCCTGTACTCCCTGGAGCACAGCCAGCACATCACCGCCGAGACCACGGCCCAGATCAAGTCCAACGCCTACTCCTTCGGCTGCTCTCTTGCCGAGGTGGAGGTGGATATCCCCATGTGCAAGGTGAAGCTTTTGAACATCGTCAACGTCCACGACTGCGGCCGTCTCATCAACCCCGCCCTGGCGGAGGCCCAGGTCCACGGCGGCATGTCCATGGGCATCGGGTACGGCCTCAGCGAGGAGCTGAAGTTCGACGAAAAGACCGGCAAGCCGCTGAACAACAACCTGCTGGACTACAAGCTCTCCACCTTCATGGACCACCCCACGCTCCAGGCGGGCTTCGTGGAGAATGCGGAGCCCACGTCCCCCTACGGCACCAAGGCCCTGGGCGAGCCGCCGGCCTGCTCGCCGGCGCCGGCCATCCGCAACGCCATCCTGGACGCCACGGGCGTTGCCTTCGACGCCTGCCCCATCACGCCTCATGTGCTGTACCGGAAGTTCAAGGAAGCCGGACTCATTGCAGAATAAGGGAGGGAACCACGTATGTATGACATGAAAGCACTATATCAGGCCCAGTCTGTGGCCGACGCCGTGGCCCTCCGCCTGGCCCATCCCGAGGCCCAGATCATCGCCGGCGGGTCCGACGTGCTGGTCCAGATGCGGGAGGGCAAGCGGGCCGGCAAGGAGCTGATCTCCATCTACGGCCTTGACGAGCTCCGGGGCGTGACCATGGAGGCCGACGGCACCATCCGCATCGGCTCGCTCACCAGCTTCTCCCACATCACCCGGGACCCCCTCATCCAGCAGTACCTGCTGGTGCTGGGAGAGGCTGTGGACCAGGTGGGCGGCCCCCAGATCCGCAACATCGGTACCATCGGCGGCAACACCTGCAACGGCGTCACCTCCGCCGACTCCGCCTCCACCCTCCACGCCTATGACGCCATCGTGGAGCTGACCGGGCCTGACGGCGTCCGCCGCCAGCCCATCCACGACTTCTACATCAAGGCCGGCAAGGTGGATATCCGGGAGGGGGAGATCCAGACCGCCATCCTGATCCCCAGGGAGAGCTACGAGAATACCCACGGCTATTACATCAAGTATGCCATGCGCAACGCCATGGACATCGCCACGTTGGGGACCTCCGTCAACGTGCGCCTCTCCGCCGACAAAAAGACGGTGGAGCGGGCCAGAGTGGCCTTCGGCGTGGCGGGCCCCGTGCCCCTGCGGGCGGCCACGGCAGAGGCCCTGGCCGCCGGCCAGATGGTCTCGGAGGACCTGGCGGAGCGGTTCGGCCAGGCCGTGAAGGAGGACATCAATCCCCGGGATTCCTGGCGCGCCGCCAGAGACTTCCGGATGCACATCGCCGTGGAGAGCGCCAAGCGGGCCTTTATTGAAGCGGTGAAACGGGCGGGAGGTGCGCTGTAATGGAAAATCATGTGATGCAGTATCAGACGGTCCACTTCACCCTCAACGGCAAGACTGTGGAGCGGACGGTGGATGTCCGGGCCAGCCTGACGGATATGCTCCGGAACGACTACCGCATGACCTCTGTGAAGAAGGGCTGCGAGGTGGGGGAGTGCGGCGCCTGCACCGTCATCATCGACGGGGAGGCCTTCAACTCCTGCATCTATCTGGCAGTCTGGGCCGAGGGCAAGCACATCACCACCCTGGAGGGCCTTCTGGGGCCCAACGGCGAGCTCTCCGACATTCAGCAGGCCTTCGTGGAGGAGGCGGCCATCCAGTGCGGCTTCTGCACCCCGGGTTTCATCCTGACCGCCTGGGAGATCCTGGAGAGCGGGAAGGAGTACACCGACGCGGAGCTGCGCAAGCTGCTCTCCGGCCACCTGTGCCGCTGCACGGGCTATGAGAACATCCTGCGGGCGGTGAAAAAGACCATGTACAAGCGCCTGGGCAAGGAACTGCCCCAGAGCTGAAACAGTTCAACAGGGGAGGCCCCCGGAAGGGGCCTCCCCATTTTTGTTTGACGGCTCCCGCCAAAAGGATTATAATAAAACTGAAGAGAGGAGGGTTCTCTATGAAAACCATCATCACCATCGGCAGACAGTTCGGCAGCGGCGGCAAGGAAGTGGGTATCCGCGTGGCCAAGGAGCTGGGCATCCCCTTCTACGACAAGGAGCTGCTTCAGGAGGCAGCCAAGAAGAGCGGTCTGTGCGAGAAGATCTTTGAAAATTTTGACGAGCGGCCCAAGAGCCTGCTGTACTCCATCGCCATGGACTCCTATATGTTCTCCCTGCCGGGCGCCGGCGCCGGGGACTCTCTGGAGCAGCAGGTGTATCTGGCCACCTTCAACACCATCCGCCACATCGCCGATCAGGGCCCCTGCGTCATCATTGGCCGCAGCGCGGACTATGCCCTGGCGGACAATCCCAATCTGCTGAGCCTGTTCATCTGCGCGCCTCTGGAGGACCGGATCGAACGGGTGGCTAAGCGTCAGAACCTGACGCCGGAGAAGGCCCGCCAGCTGATCATCAAGACCGACAAGCGCCGCGCCTCCTACTACGAGTATTACTCTTCTCAGAAGTGGGGCGCCGTGGACAGCTACGACTTCTGCATCAACAGCAGCTATCTGGGTCTCGGCCGTACCGTGGAGCTGATCCAGGCTATGGTGGCCCACAAGGAGCATCCCATCTCCAGCCCCACTGAGGTGGATCCCACCCAAGGCTGAGCGCAGCCCGAAACAAAAAACGGCCGGTCCTCAAAAGAGGGCCGGCCGTTTCTGCCGTCACAGATCCTTGTCCAGTTCCTTGTAAAAGGCGAAAGACTCCCGGAACTTCTCCTGGGCAAAGGCCTCCACCTGGGCCTGGTAGTCCGCATAGGCCGCCAGGAGCTGCTCTGCCTGGGGAGTCAGCACGGCGCCGCCGCCGTGACTGCCGCCGATGGTAGAGGAGAGCAGCTTGCAGCCGAACACGCCCTCCGCCGTGCGGATGATGCGCCAGGCCTTGGAGTAGGCCATCTCCATGGAGGCCGCCGCCGCCCGCAGGGACTTGTGTACCCGCACCCGCTCCAGCAGCGTGGCGATGCCGGGGCCGAAGCAGCGCTGGTTGTCGTCGGTGTACATGCGGATGGTCAGCTTCAGATGCAGGTCCTTGTCCATGGGATACCCTCCCTTTCTCCGCCCGGACCGGGCTCTTTTTTTATCTTATCACACGGAGGCCAATTTGCAAAGGCCGAAAAATATGATAGAATAACAACTGTCAAGCAGCCGTCCGGAGAGGGCGGCATCCAGAGGGGAACACCGCCGCCCGGCGGCGGAGAGAGGAGAGGACCATGAAAAAAGTCAGACTGGGCCGCACGGAGCTGTACGTCACCAAGACAGCCTTCGGCGCCCTGCCCATCCAGCGGATCCCCAAGGCGGACGCGGTGAAGCTGGTCCGCCGGGCCGTGGATAGCGGCATCAACTACTTCGACACCGCCAATATGTACACCGACAGCGAGGAAAAGCTGGGCGAGGCCCTGAACGGCATCCGGGACCAGGTGGTGATCTCCACCAAGAGTGCCGGAAAAGATAAAAAAACGGTCCGAGCCCACATTGAGCAAAGCCTGCGGAGCCTCCGCACGGATTACATCGACCTGTTCCAGTTCCACAATCCCGCCGTTCTGCCGGACATCAACGACCCCGACGGCGTCTTTTCCGTGGTGCTGGAGGCCAAGCAGAAGGGCTACATCCGCCACATCGGCATCACCAACCACCGCTTGGGCGTGGCCCGGGAGGCCATCGCCTCCGGCAATTTTGAGACGCTGCAATTTCCCTTCTGCTACCTGGCGGCGCCCCAGGATCTGGAGCTGGTGGAGCAGTGCAAGGCGGCGGACATGGGCTTCATCGCCATGAAGGGCCTCTCCGGCGGCCTGCTGAACAACGCCGCCGCCTGCTTCGCCTTCATGGAGCAGTATCCCACCGTGGTGCCCATCTGGGGTATCCAGAGGGAGGAGGAGCTGGACCAGTGGCTGGCTCTGGCCGCCGATCCCCCGGCCCTGACGCCGGAGCTCCAGGCGGTCATCGACAAGGACCGGCAGGAGCTGGCCGGGGACTTCTGCCGCTCCTGCGGCTACTGCCTGCCCTGCGCCGCCGGCATCGACATCCCCCAGGCCGCCCGGATGAGCGCCCTGCTGCGCCGCTCCCCCTATCAGCCCTACATGAGCGATGAGTGGCACGCCAAGATGCACCAAATTGAGAACTGCATCCACTGCGATGCCTGCAAGTCCCGCTGTCCCTACGGGCTGGACACCCCGACCCTGCTGCAGAAGATGCTGAAGGACTACGACGAATTCTACGCCGTCCACCACAACGACTGACCCGCGAAAGGAGCCCCCATGCTGTTTCAAAATCAGGACTCCAGTTTGAAGCTGGAGGTATTCAACTATGAGCTGCCCGCCGACGGCGGCGCCCCCGACAGTGACGACCGCAACTGGCTGGTGCTGCGCTGCACCTGGACCGAGGACGGCGACATCCGCAAGGACTCCAACAGCTGTCTGCTGACCTACGAGCTGCGGGAGATGACCGCCGGGCTGAAGGTGGTCCGGGCGGGCATCAAGACCGCCTATGAGAGCGACTTCGTGGAGCCCTTTTTCTCCCTGGACCTCCGGGCGGAGGGAGAGGACGCCTTCCGGACCTGGGTCCGCTTCTTCCTGCCCAACACCATGGACGGGGAGGACACCGCCGAGATCGAGTGCGTCCTCACCCGGCAGCAGCTGTCGGAACTGATCGACGAGCTGGACCGGCTCTGCGCCAAGTTCCCCGACCGGGTGTGAGGAGCGGCCATGGAAGAAGCGTCTGTATTTGCCTCAAGCGGCTGCTTTCCCTGGATGCCCCAGCGGGCGGACCAGGTGCTGCAAAGCTGCTTTGACCTGGAATTTGAGACCCTGGCTCCGGGGCAGCGCCGGGATACCCGGGGCCGCATCGGGTGCCTCCTCCGGGGCACGGGGAGACTGGACACCGGCGAGAGCGCCGGCCCGGGTTTTTTCTTTGGCGCGGCCCGGACCGACCGCCTGGAGAAGGTGGCGGCGGAGGAGACCCTGGAGGCCGGGACCGAGTGCCTGGTGGCCTGGTTCGATTTCGACGTGGTGCTGACGGTGTGCTACACCGCCTGCTGGTTCCACGCCCGGTTGATCCAGGAGATGGAGCAGGCCCTGGACGCCCGGCGGACCGCCGCCGGGGCTTGAAGCCCTAAAGAACAGAAAGAGCCGCTCCGCGAGCCGGAGCGGCTCTTTTCGTTCATGAGGCGGGCTCTTTCCGGCCCAGAAGCAGATAGCAGTAGGGCGTGAGGATGGAGGGGAGCACCACGGGTACGGAGACCGAACCGAAGATCCGCACCAGCAGCTGCACGGCCCAGGTCACGGCTTCCTGGGTGGCATAGAGCCGGTAGACCCACATGGAGTACCCGCCCGCGGCCTGGCTTAGCTGCTCCCAGGCCAGCAGGACGCCCAGCCATACCACCATGATGGTGGCGGAGAGAAAGATCTGCTTCCGGGTCAGGCCTCGGACAAATTTCCACCCGGCGGCCCAGAAGAGGAGGAAGGCAACTGCGCTGAGGACCACCGAGGCGTGCCCGGAGGAGATGCTGTACGCGCCGGTGACAGGGTCCGGTCCCTGTGCCATCTGAATCCGCACGGAAACGAAGCTGTAAAGGTAGGTGATCAGGCGGCACAGCAGCCCGGTGGCGCACAGCACCAGCGGTACCCGCCAGATCGGCCGTTTCAGAAATTCCATGGGCGATCCCCTCTTTCGTCCAAAGTATGCACAACGCCCGCCCTGAGCACGCAGCGCTCGGGGCGGGCGTTTGAATTACAGGCTGTTGGCCTCGTCCACCACCTTGCGGATGGCGTCGGCGGCGTCGGCAGGGAGCTTGTTGAAGCCGCCCTCGGCGGTCTCCAGACCGGTGACATAGTTCAGCCGGTCCTGCATCCGGGCCTTCAGCTGGGCCACATAGTCCTTGTCGGTCAGGTCCGGCACAAAGCCCTCCCACTCCAGGATCTCGATATCCTCGAAGGGGCCCCAGGGCTTGAACTGGGCCTTGCCCTCCACCACGGCCTCCAGGATCCCCAGAGTGTCCTCCTTCTGGACCTTCTTGCCCATGAAGTCGCCGGTGTTGATGATGTAGCAGGCCACGTTCTTCTCCGCCACCAGCTTCTTGAACTTCTCATAGTCGTTGGCCAGGGGATAGGTGCGGAAGGGGTTGGCATAGGGCTCCACCACCAGGGCGTTGGGGTCCACGCCCTCCTTCAGCCGCTCGGCGCTGGAGCGCTTGGTGGCCAGGGTGGCGCCCATGACGGAGGCCAGGGAGGCGCCCTTGAGCTTGACGATGGGGGGGATGGTGGGATCCTTCATGATCCAGAAGATGGCATTGACCGGGGAGTCGATCTTATCCACCCGGTTGGGGGACCACAGCTTGGACTTGATGGCCCGGCCGTTGCCGTTGCGGATGTCCTCGGTGACACAGACGACCTTGCCGTCCTCATCCAGGGTGGCGGAACAGTTCTGCACCGTCAGCAGATACTTGTTGTCCGGCGCGTCCACGGGATAGTCGGAGGTCTTATCGAAATAGGTGGGCTCCAGGGCGATGGAGGCGCAGGTATCGGTGTTGATGATGAAGGCGTCGTCGTGGAGGACCTTGATGGAGGGGTACTTGCCGTCGTGCTTGGCGTGGGTCAGGGTGGACTTGCCGGAGCCGCTGAGGCCGAACACCGCCGCCACGTACTTGCTGCCGTCGTCCAGGGTGTACTCCTTCTGGCCGCCGTGGCAGGAGGCGTAGCCGTTGCGGTTGGCGATGGCCCAGGCCAGCGTCAGCGTACCCTTCTTGTGCTCGCCGAAGTAGCGCATGCCCAGAATGGCGGCGCAGTTGGTATCGGTGTTGAAGTAGCACAGGCACTTGGGGTCGCACACGGCCTCCTGGCCCGGGGCGCCGGTCCACTGGGGATCGGAGAAGATGTACACGTCGGGCTCCTTGCCGTCGCCGATGGGCTTGGAGGCCTTGTACATCTTGGTGTACTGATCGGACATGTACTGGAAGTTCAGCATCCAGTTGTACAGCAGGTTCTCCTCCCCCTCGGGGATCAGCAGGTGGGCCTTGACCATGAACTCCGGGTCCAGGCCGATGTAGACCTGGGCGTGGTACATGGTCTTCCAGCGGGTGTCGTAGACCGCGTCCATGAGGATCTTGTCCAGCGCGGCGGTGTTGACGCCCTCCTTGCCGGTGATCCGGCGGGCGGGGGCGTACCGGCCGGTGATGGAGCCGTCGTTGAACAGCAGCACCTTGGCGTCCGGCTCCAGGCCGAATTCCTCGCCCCGGTAGACGGGCATGTCGGTGACCACGGTGCCGGGGGAGTTCTTTGCCAGCTCATAGGCCTCACGCAGGGTGTTGACCTTGATGACGTTGTTGCCGTAGAAGGGGGCCTCGATGATGGAGCGGGTCTTGGAGAACCCCACCTTGCCGGGGCCGATCTCGGTTCTGGGATAATAGGCTTTGGTAGACATAACAACTCCTCCTTCTAAGGTTTGGAAATTTGATAGTTAAAACTTACTATACAGCGGATTTCCTAAAAATGCAAGCAAAAAAACGATTGCTTTCGTGATTATATCAAAAATTTTGACAAAATCTCCGATAGACGTGCAAATTCCTCCAAAGTCAGCCGCTCGCCGCGGACGTCGGCGGGAAGGCCGCACGCCGCCAGGGCCTGCTGGACCTGCTGGCGGCTGATGCCGGGCAGGGCGGAGGAGAGAGAGTTGGCCAGGGTCTTGCGCCGCAGCAGGAAGCCGCCCCGGACGCAGCGGAAGAAGAAGTCCTCGTCGGCCACGGTCACGGCGGGCTGGTCCCGGCGGACACAGCGCATGACGGCGGAGGTTACCTTGGGCGGCGGCAGGAATTTCTCCGGCGGTACGTCAAAGAGGTACTCCGTCTCCATCCGGTATTGGAGGAACAAGGAGAAGGCGCCGCCCTGGCCGGAGCCCTGGGACGCGCACAGCCGCTGGGCCACTTCCCGCTGGATCATGACGGTGACGGCGCGGAAGCAGTCTGTCAGTGCCAGCTTTTCCAGCACCGGCGTGGTGATGTTATAGGGCAGATTGGCGCAGACCATGGGGGTCAGGCCGGCGAACTTCTCCGCCGCCAGGGCATTGAGGTCCAGTTTCAGCACGTCGCCCGGCACGATCTCCACGTTGAGGAAGGGGGCCATGGTCTCCGCCAGCACCGGCAGCAGCGCCCGGTCCAGCTCCACGGCCACCACCTTTCCGGCCCGCTGGGCCAGCTCCGCCGTCAGGGGGCCGATGCCGGGGCCGATCTCCAGCACGCCGCAGCTTCCGTCGGCGCCGGAGGCCTCCGCGATGGCAGCGGGTACCGCCGGGTCGATGAGGAAGTTCTGGCCCATGGATTTGGAGAAGCGAAATCCGTGGCGGCCCAGCAGGGCCCGGATCTCGTCGCGGTCACAGAGGTTCATGGTGGTTCCGCCTTTCCGTAAAGTGGACTGTTTGAGTACAGTATACCAGAAACGGCGCCGGTTGCATAGCGCCGCGGACAGAAAAACTCCCCGGCAGCCAAAGCTGCCGGGGAGAAAACTGCATCGGGGAGGATCACTCCAGGATATAGACGGTACAGCCCCGCCGACCGAAGTTGATGCACTCCTGATAGGTTTCGTAGTACAGATCCACGATGTTGCCCCGGACGCCGGTGTCCTCGGCCACGGCCAGGCCGTAGACCACCGAGCCGTCGTTGGAGACGATATACATCCGGGTACCCAGCGGGATCACGCTCTTGTCCACGGCCACGGTGCCCACCCGCACGAAGGTGCCGGTAGCGGTGGTGTAGTCCGCTCCGCCGTGTCCGGCGGTGTAGGCGGTGGCGGTCATGGACTTGACGCCGGAGAAGGAGAGGACGGTGCCGTCCGTCAGGGTCAGGGTACCGCTGCCGTCGGCATTTTTCGCCACGCTGGCGATGCCCTCATTGATGTTGGCTGCAGTCTCAGAGGCGGTGCCGTACTCTATGATCTCATTGACCACAGTGCTGTCCAGCTCCTCCACGAACTGGCGGGACAGCTCCTGGCCGTTGGACCAGACGATCTCATAGATGGAGGTGCGCACGCCGTTGGCGCCTTCCTGGACCACCTGTTCCGTGCCCTCCTTCATAGAGGGGTTGGCCACCCGGATGGTCTCATAGGGCACATCCTCCGTGACCTCCTCATAGTAGGTCAGTTCCGAACCCACGGTGACCTCTACCTGATCCCCGGACACGTCCACGGCCACCATCTCCAGGGGGCCGGGGGTGATGTGGAGACGGCTGAGCAGCTTGGAGACGGTCTCGCTTCGGGCCTGGGTGGTGAGGACCTCGCCGTTGTGGCGGACCACCACCGTCTGCTTGGAGGTCAGGGTCAGATCGTAACCCTCCTGCCCGCTGGACAAGTAGACCAGCTGGGAGGAGATCTCCCTGACCTGGGAGGACGCGTCATCGAGAATGATGGCGGAGTCCTCGGCGCCGGTGAGAATATACAGAGCGTTGGCGTGATCCATGGTGATCCAGCTGACGCTCACCACCGTGGCCGCCACAAACAGGGGCAGGCCATAGCGCCGCTTGAGGTGATGCAGTTTTTTGAGCAGGTTTGTTCTGTTCAAAGTGTTACCTCCTGAATGGTCTTCCTCTCTCTCATTTTTTCCCAAATGAGGAGAGCCCATACAAGGCTCTCTCAGAGAAAAAACATTTTGTAACTTTTGTTACCGTTTGGAAAACTGGGGTTAGTATACACCCAACTCCCACTCTTGTCAAGTTTTTACCGGTGTACAGATGTTATGTCTCCCACCTCGGACACTTTTTCGACAATTCCTTCTCAAAAACGATTTCCACAAAAATACAAAAGTGTAACAAAAAAATAACACCTGGAAACGAAAAAAGCCGCCCCGACTCTGTCGGGGCGGCAGGAGGGACCGGGTCAGGCCACGGTGGGGGTGAAGCCCAGGTCCTCCAGTTCGCTCAGGGCGGTCTTGACGCAGTTGTCGCAGCCGTCGATGGTGACGGTCTTGGTCTCCAGGCTCACCTGGAACTTCAGGCCGGCGGCGGTCAGGGCGTTGGTGATGCGCTTGACGCAGTTCTCGCACATCATGTCGGGAACGGAAATAGCAGTCATTTGAAATTCCTCCTATATCAAATAAATGAATGACGGTGAAACGCGGCTCAGCGCATCATGCGCTGGATGGTGGTCACCAGCTCGTCCACCACCTCCAGCTTGCCGGACTGGATGTCCTGCACCACGCAGGTGTGGATGTGGCTGCTGAGCAGCTCCCGGGAGAAGGCGTTGAGGGCGGACTGGATGGCGGACACCTGGGTGAGGATGTCCACGCAGTAGGCGTCCTTCTCCACCATGCCCCGGACGCCCCGGACCTGGCCCTCGATGCGGCTCAGGCGCCGGATCAGGGCGTCGTATTCCGCCTGCTGGCGGTGCTTGTGGCGGCAGAGGCACTCCTCCGCCGGGGGGGTGATCTCGTGTTCCATAGCGATCCTCCTTTTTTCCTCCGTGGTGCGGCGTCACAGCTTGGCCCGGCCCAGCCGCAGGGCGTTGCCCACCACGCAGACGGAGCTGAGAGACATGGCCGCTCCGGCGAACATGGGGGAGAGCAGGGGGCCGCCGAAGGGGACCAGCAGCCCCGCCGCGATGGGAATGCCGACGGTGTTGTAGCAGAAGGCCCAGAACAGGTTCTCCTTGATGTCCCGCAGGGTCAGACGGCTCAGCCGCAGGGCCCGGGGCACGTCCTGGAGGTCCGAGCGCATCAGCACGATATCAGCGGACTCGATGGCGATGTCGCTGCCGCTGCCGATGGCGCAGCCCACGGTGGCGGCAGTGAGGGCAGGGGCGTCGTTGATGCCGTCGCCCACCATCATCACCGTGCGGCCCTGGGCCTGGAGCCGCTCCACCACTCCGGCCTTCTCCTCCGGCAGCACCTCGGCAATCACCTCGTCCACGCCCACCAGGGCGCCGATGTGGTCAGCGGCGGCCCGGTTGTCGCCGGTGAGGAGCACGGTGCGGATGCCCAGTTCTTTCATCTTGGCAATGGCGGCGGCGCTGGTGTCCTTCACCGGGTCCGCCACGGAGATCAGGCCCAGCAGCCGTCCGTCCCGGGCAAAGTACATGGGGGTCTGGCCCTGGGCGGCCAGGCGGTCCGCCTGCTCCGCGAGGGCGGAGACGTCCACGCCGCCCTCCTCCAGGAGGCGGCGGTTGCCCGCCAGGACCTCCGCGCCGTCCAGCCGGGCCCGGAGGCCCCGGCCGGAGAGGTTCTCAAAGTCCTCCGGACGGACGGACGGTACGAAGCCGTTCTCCCGGGCGTAGGCGGTGATGGCGGCGGCCAGCGGGTGGGCGCTGACGGCCTCCACCGCCGCGGCCACCTCCAGCAGCTCCACCTCCGCGCCGCCCAGCGGCACCACCTCCGTCACGGCGGGGGTACCCTCGGTGACGGTGCCGGTCTTGTCCAGCACCACCGTGTCCACGCTGTGGGTGATCTCCAGGATCTCGCCGGAGCGGATCAGGATGCCGTGTTTGGCGCCCAGTCCCGTGCCCACCATGATGGCGGTGGGCGTGGCCAGACCCAACGCGCAGGGACAGGCGATCACCAGCACGGAGGTGAACACCCGCAGCACGAAGGGCAGCTCCTGTCCGGCGATGGCCCAGACCACGGCGGCGATTAGCGCGATGGACATGACCACCGGCACGAACACCCCGGCCACCCGGTCCGCCACCTTGGAGATGGGGGCCTTACGGCCCTGGGCGTCCTCCACGAAGCGGATGATCCGGGCCAGAGTGGTGTCCTCACCGGTGCGGGTGACTTTCACGTACAGCGCGCCGTTGAGGTTGACGCTGCCGCCGATGACCTCGCTGCCGGTTCCCTTTTCCACCGGCAGGCTCTCGCCGGTCAGCATGGCCTCGTTGACGCTGCTCTCGCCGCCGGTGACGGCGCCGTCGGCGGGGATCCGGGCGCCGGGCTTCACCAGCACCACGTCGCCCACCTGGAGGGAGGAGGTGGGCACCTCCCGGCCCGTGTCCGCCAGGATGGCGGTGTCCGGCGCCAGGCGCATGAGGGCGGTGATAGCGCCCTTGGTTTTCTGCATGTTCCGGCTCTCCAGGAACTTGCCCAGGGACACCAGGGTCAGCACCACGGCGGCGGACTCGTAGTAGAGGTTGTGGACCTGCCCGGGATTGTCGGAGATCAGGAAGGTCATCACCACGCTGTACACAAAGGAGCAGGCGGAGCCAATGGCCACCAGGGAGTCCATGTTGGGATTGCCGTGGAACAGCGCCTTGAAGCCGCCCGTGAAAAACCGCCGGCCGCAGTAGAGCACCGGCACCGCCAGCAGCAGCTGCACCAGGGCGAAGTTGACGCCGTGGGTATGCATGGACACGATGTCCGGCAGGGGCAGGGCCGGCAGGCCAAAGGGCAGCATCTGACCCATGGACACGTACAGCAGCGCCGCGGACAGCACAGCGGAGACGATTAGCTCCGTTTTCCGCCGCTTCAGCTCCGCCTCCTCGCTGCTTTCTTTGGCAGGGGCCGCGGCCGCCGCCTCCGCCCGCCGCTCCGGCTTCAGGGCGGCGCCGAAGCCGGCTTTCTCCACCTTGGCCACGATCTGCTCCGGCGTCACCTGCGTTTCATCGTAGCAGATGGTCATGACGCCGGTGGTCAAGTTCACGTCGCTGCGCTCCACGCCGGGCAGCTTCCGGGTCACCCGCTCCACCGACGCGCTGCACGCCGCGCAGTGCATGCCGCTGATGTCATAGCGCTCTTCCCGCATGGGGACCTCCGATCTCCAGGGAATACCCCTGGGGGGTATTTTATCTGAGACACAGTATATACCCCTGGGGGGTATTTGTCAAGTCCCGGGAAAAATCTTCTCCTCCCATCGGGAAAAATTCCCGAAAGCCCTTGACTTCCAAGGGAACTGTGGTATGATGGCCTTAAGAAATCAAACAAAAAGTTTTTCTGGCTAAAAATTTTTGTATGCAGGTGATGACGATGAAAGAGCAGATCAAATGGACCGCCAACCGCATGCCCAAGAGCGAGGACAAGAACCTGGAGCTGATGTCCCTGGCCAATGTGGCCAAGGCCCGCTTCTTCCACAGCAGCTTCCCCCAGTACTCCATCACGCCCCTGGCCCGGCTGGACGGCATGGCCAAGTATCTGGGCCTGGGCGGCCTGTTCGTGAAGGACGAGTCCTTCCGCTTCGGCCTCAATGCCTTCAAGGTGCTGGGCGGCTCCTTCGCCATGGCCCGCTACATCGCCAAGGAGATGGGCCGGGACGTCAGCGAGATGACCTATGACTACCTGACCAGCGAGGCTTTCCGCCGGGAGTTCGGCCACGCCACCTTCTTCACCGCCACCGACGGCAACCACGGCCGGGGCGTTGCCTGGGCCGCTCACCGGCTGGGCCAGAAGGCCGTGGTCCATATGCCCAAGGGCAGCAGCAAGCCCCGCTACGACAACATTGCCAAGGAAGGCGCCCAGGTGACCATCGAGGAGGTCAACTACGACGACTGCGTCCGCATGGCTGCCGCCGAGGCCGCCGAGACTAAGCACGGCGTGGTGGTGCAGGATACCGCCTGGGAGGGCTACGAGGAGATCCCCTCCTGGATCATGCAGGGCTACGGCACCATGGCCGGCGAGGCTGCCGACCAGCTGCGGCAGATGGGCATCAACCGCCCCACCCACGTGTTCGTCCAGGCAGGCGTGGGCTCTCTGGCCGGCGCCGTGGTGGGCTTCTTCACCAACCTGTTCCCCAATGATCCCCCCAAGTTCGTGGTGGTGGAGGCCCGGGCGGCGGACTGCCTGTACCAGGGCGCTCTGGCCGGCGACGGCGAGCCCCGCATCGTAGACGGCGATCTGCAGACCATCATGGCGGGCCTCGCCTGCGGCGAGCCCAACATCCTCTCCTGGGACATCCTGCGCAACCACGTCTCCGCCTTCGTCTCCTGCCCCGACTGGGTCAGCGCCCGGGGCATGCGGATGCTGGGCGTGCCTGTCAAGGGCGATCCCACCGTCATCTCCGGCGAGTCCGGCGCCGTGGGCATGGGTCTGCTGGCTGCCATCATGGAGACCGACGAGTACAAGGACCTGCGGGATCACCTGGGCCTGGACCGGTTCAGCCAGGTGCTGCTGTTCTCCACCGAGGGCAACACCGACCCCATGAAGTTCCGCAAGGTGCTGTGGGATGGCGAGTATCCCACCGTCTGATGAACGCAAAAAAGGAAGGCCGCATACGCGGCCTTCCTTTTTTATTATGTATGGCGCTGTCAGCGGCTGCCGCTGAGGGTCAGGGCCTCCAGGACCTGGTAGCGCTCCATGGGGAAGGGCTTTTTCATCTGGAGGGCTTCCTCCATGTCCAGATCCACGATCCGACCGTCCTTGGTGGCGATGACGCAGTTGCCCTTGCCGGCTGCCAGGGCCATCACCGCCTCGTAGCCCATGCGGCTGGCGGTCTCCCGGTCCCGGACGGTGGGGGAGCCGCCCCGCTGGATGTGGCCCAGCACGGTCACCCGGGGATCCAGACCCAGCTCCTCGTGGATGCGCGCGCCGATCTCGGCGGCGCTGCCGGCGCCCTCCGCCACCACCACCATGTAATGGGTGGTGCCGGCCAGCCGGGCCCGGCGGATCTTTTCCACGATGTCCGCGTCAAAGTCCACGGGCCGCTCCGGGATCAGCACGGCGGTGGCGCCCACGGCGATGCCCACATACAGCGCCAGATGTCCTGCATGGCGGCCCATGACCTCCACCACAGAGCAGCGCTCGTGGGACTGCATGGTGTCCCGCAGCTTGTCGATGCACTCCACGGCGGTGTTGCAGGCGGTGTCGAAGCCGATGGTGTAGTGGGAGCAGCCGATGTCGTTGTCGATGGTGGCGGGGATGCCGGCCACCCGGAGGCTGCCGTACCCTCTGGCGGCGGCCTGGCGGCTCAGGGCCAGGGCCCCCCGGAAGGTGCCGTCGCCGCCCACGGCCACGATGGCGTCCAGCCCCAGCAGCTTGCAGGTGGCCAGGGCCTTGTCCCGGCCCTCTTCCGTCATGAACTCCTGGCTGCGGGCGGTGTAGAGCATGGTGCCGCCCTTGTCGATGATATGACTGACGCTGGAAGCGTCCAGGGGCACGAAGTCGCTGGCGATCAGGCCGTTCCAGCCCCGCCGGATGCCCACGCAGCTGATGCCCTGGTCCAGGGCCGTCCGCACCACGGCCCGGACGGCGGCGTTCATGCCGGGGGCATCGCCGCCGCTGGTCAATATTCCGATCCGATGGAGTTGCTGATCCATGGAGAGTCCTCCTTTTATCCCTTGGGTGCCCCGCGGCGCGGGGCGCTTTTTCCCTGATGATAGCGTTCTTTTGCTTCTCTGTCAATAACTTCTGAAAAAATATGGAAAATTTAATAGAAAACGATTAAATATTTGTAAATAATTTTAGTACAAAAAAGAGGCGGAGCATTGGGCTCCGCCTCTTTAAATATTTGGATGGGAAGTGGGGGAATCAGACCTCTTCCGGCGCTGCTTCCTGCTCCGCGGCAAATTCCGCCTTGGCCTCGGCCAGGATCTTCCGCTCGGCCTTGGTGGTCAGCTGGCTCTCGTCAAACCGGGCGAACAGGTCCGGCCGCCGGGCCATGGTGCGCTTGTAGCTCTCCTTCTTCCGCCAGGCAGCCACCTTGCCATGGTCCCCGGAGAGCAGGATCTCCGGCACTGCCCGGTCGTGCCACACGGCGGGGCGGGAGTACTGGGGGTACTCCAGCAGGCCGTTCCAGTGGGACTCCTCCTGGAAGCACTCCTCGTCCGGCAGGACGCCGGGCACCATGCGGCACACGGCGTCGCACACTGCCATGGCGGGGATCTCCCCGCCGGTGAGGACGAAGTCGCCCATGGAGATCTCCTCGTCCACGCACTCGTCCAAAAACCGCTGGTCCACGCCCTCGTAGTGGCCGCACACCAGGATCAGGTGGTCGTAGCGCTCTTTCAGCTCCCGGGCCACCGCCTGGGTGAAGGTCCGGCCGCAGGGGGACATGAAAATGGTCCGGCCGGGACCGTAGGTGGTGACCACGTGGTTCCAGCAGCGGTACAGGGGGTCCGCCTGCATGACGGCGCCCCGACCGCCGCCGTAGGGGTAGTCGTCCACCTGCATCTGCTTGTTGGTGGTATACGCACGGATCTGGTGGGACTGGATGGCGATGTGGCCCCGCTCCTGGGCCCGGCCCAGGATGCTGACGTTCAGCATGGCGTCCACGGAGTCGGGGAAGAGGGTCAGGATGTCAATTCTCATCGGTGGCCATCCCCTCCCACACATGGACCTCCATGCGGTTTTGCTCCAGATCCACCGACTGGATGAAGGCCCCCTTCACCGCCGGGATCAGGTATTCCCGGGTCCCACGGACCGTGTAGACCTTATGGGCGGGGTAGGGGTCCACCCGCACCAGCTCGCCCAGTTCTTCGCCGGTGGCGGCGTTGCAGACGGTCATGCCCAGCAGCTCGTCGTCGAAGCACTCGCCCTCCGGCAGATGGGCGTCGGCGCGGCGGATATACAGGTCCTGGTCCCGCAGGTCCAGAGCGGCGTTCATGTCGTCCACCCCGGGGAACTTCATCAGCACCAGGCTCTTGTGGACATGGTTGGCGGTGGGGGAGACGGGCCGGCCCTTCAGCAAAAAGGTGGAAAACTGCGTGAGGAAGGCCGGGTCGCCGTCCCGGGGCTGGACCCGGACCTCGCCCCGGATGCCGTGGGCGCCGACGATGCGGCCGACGTTGATGATTTCCAGTTTCATGGGATACTCCTTTACAAAAGGTGGAGGCCGGAGCGGCGGCGCCCGGAAGGCAACGGCAGGCGGGGCGAACCGCCCCGCCTGCGCGCTTCCTAGGGAGCCTCATCCCCGGCGGCGTCCGCCTCGGCGAAAACGGGGAACAGAGAGATGGTCCCCGTGTCGTTGAGGTAGCGGAGCAGGGACAGAAGGATCGGCAGGCCGAACAGGCCCGTCACGCCGAAAAGATGGGTGCCCACAAACATGCTCATCAGCGTCAGCACCGGATGCAGGCCGATCTGCTTGCCCACGATCCTGGGCTCGATGATGTTGCGGATGACAGTGATGACCACATACACCACCAGCAGCGCCAGCGCCCGGGAGAAGTTCCCCTGCAGCGCCGAGAGGATCACCCAGGGGATCATGATGCCGCCGGTGCCCAGCACGGGGAGAATGTCGAAAATGGCGATCAGCAGAGCCACCAGCATGGCCCGCTCCACGCCGATGAGGCTCAGGCCGACGGACAGCTCCAAAAACGTGATGCACATGATGAGGGCGTAGGAGCGGATGCACACAAACAGCGTGCCCACCACATAGGACTTGATCTGGAGGACCACCCGCCGGGTGCTGCTTTGAAGGCAGCCCAGGCAGAATCCCACGATCCTGTCATAGTCCACGGCGATGAAGAAGGTGGAAATCACCATCAGCAGCAGCCGGATCAAAAAGCCCGGCAGGGAGGCGGCCAGGGAGGTGGCTGCGGACACGCCGCCCATCACCAGCACCGAAAGGCCGGAGACCAGCTGCCACAGCACATCCATCAGCTGGGCCTGCAGCTCCTCCAGCGCCGAGCGCAGGGAGGGGTCCAGCCGGGCAAAGAGGTCCTCCAGCCAGGTGAACATATCGGTCAGCTCCGGGAGGATGTAGGAGGTATACAGAGAGGGGATCTGCTGGACCAGGGAGGTGACGGCAATGCCGATCCGAATACCCGCCAGGGTCAGCAGCAGGCCGATGATCCCGTAGGTGAGCACCACCAGCAGCACCGCCGTCAGCCCCTTTGGCGCATGGAGCGTCCGGGACAGAAACACGATGGGCCGCCGCAGCAGATAGGCGATGACGAACGCCAGGGCAAAGGGCGTCAGCAGCGGCAGCGCATACTGCAGCAAAAGGTAGCCCAGTGCCAGGATCAGCGCCAGATACAGGACATCCACAATGAATTTTTTCTTTCTTTCAGTAGACAATGGGGCCTCCGATCCGGCGGGGATCTCAAAAAACGATCCTCTCGCCGCAGGTAATGGAGGAAACTGGTGGGCGCGCCGGAAGGGGAGGAGAGGCGTGTGCGGTCCGGCTGCGGCAGGGAAAAGTGAGAAAAGGAGGGTGCCTGGGGCGCCCTCCTTCCGCGTCCGGCTGAGACGAAAACGGGCCGGACAGATTGGTTCAGTCCACGATATCCACGGAAACCTTTACGCCGGTGCGCTGGGCGTAAGACCGGATCACCGTCCGGATCTCCTTGGCGATGCGGCCCTGCCGGCCGATGACCTTGCCCATGTCGTCAGGGGCGACGCGCAGCTCCAACGTCAGTTCCTGCGCGCCCTGGACCTCCGTAACGGAGACGGCGTCGGGATCGTCGACCAGGTTTTTGGCGATATAGAGCAGCAAGTCTTTCATGATCCGCCCTCCGGATCAGAGGACCTCTACTTTTTTCAGCAGAGCTCTGACGGTGTCGGTGGGCTGAGCGCCGGACTTGATCCAGGCCTGAGCCCGCTCGGTGTCGATCTTGATCTCAGCGGGGGAGACGCAGGGGTTGTAGGTGCCGATCTCCTCAATGAAGCGGCCGTCCCGGGGGAAGCGGGAGTCGGCGACGACGACACGATAGAAAGGAGCCTTCTTGGCGCCCAGGCGGCGCAGTCTGATCTTAACCATGATTGTTACCTCCGAAATGTAAAAAAGTTTTTGTATCTATAAATGCGAGAGCACTTATATCCGTATCAAAGGGGACCGCTGTTATTTCAGCCGCTTCTTCCGGCCGAAGCCGTGCATCCGGCTGCCAAGCCCCGGCATCCCGGGGAACCGGCCGCCCTTGGACAGCTGCTTGGTCAGCTGCTGCATCATCTCGAACTGCTTGAGCAGGCGGTTCACATCCACCACCTGGAGCCCGCAGCCGGCGGCGATGCGCCGCTTGCGGCTGGCGTTCAGGATCTGGGGATTTTCCCGCTCCAGGGGAGTCATGGAGAGGATGATGGCCTCGGTGTGGGCCATCTGCTTTTCGTCGATGCTGGCGCCGGAGAGCTGCTTGCCCAGGCCCCCGGGCAGCATCCCGGCGATCTGGCTCAGGTCGCCCATGCCCCGCAGCTGCTGGAGCTGCTCGTAGTAGTCCTGAAGAGTGAAGCGGTTCTTGCGGAGCTTTTTCTCCAGCTTAGCGGCCTGCTTTTCGTCGTAGTTCTGCTGGGCCTTCTCGATGAAGGAGAGCATATCGCCCATGCCCAGGATCCGGGAGGCCATCCGGTCGGGGTGGAAGGGCTCGATCATGTCCAGCTTCTCGCCGGTGCCCACGAATTTGATGGGCTTGCCGGTGGAGGCCCGGATGGAGAGGGCCGCGCCGCCCCGGGCGTCGCCGTCCAGCTTGGTGAGGACCACGCCGTCGATGCCCAGCGCCTCGTCGAAGGCGGCGGCCGCGTTGACGGCGTCCTGGCCGGTCATGGCGTCCACCACCAGCAAAATCTCGTTGGGATGGACGGCGGCCTTCATCCGCTTGAGCTCGTCCATCAGCTCCTCGTCCACGTGGAGACGGCCGGCGGTATCCAGAAAGACGATGTCGTTGCCGTGGTCCCGGGCGTGGCGCAGGGCGTCCTGCGCGATTTGTACCGGGTCTCCCTGGCCCTCCTCAAAGACGGGCAGGTCCAGCTGTCCGCCCACGACCTTGAGCTGCTCGATGGCGGCGGGCCGGTACACGTCGCAGGCGGCCAGCAAGGGCCGCTTGCCGTTCTGTCGCCGCAATAAACCCGCCAGCTTGGCGGTGGTGGTGGTCTTGCCGGCGCCCTGGAGGCCCGCCATCATCACAACGGTGGGACCGTTATTGGCGGAGGCCAGCCGGGCGGTGCCGCCGCCCATGAGGTTCGTCAGCTCCTCGTTGACGATCTTCACCACCTGCTGGGCGGGGGTCAGGCTGTCCAGCACATCGGAGCCCACGGCCCGCTCGGTGACGGTGGAGACGAACTCCTTGACCACCTTGTAGCTGACGTCGGCCTCCAGCAGGGCCAGGCGGACCTCCCGCATGGCCTCCCGGACGTCGTTTTCCGTCAGGCGGCCCTTGCCCCGCAGGCGCTTGAACGTGGCATTCAGTTTTTCGGTCAGTCCCTCAAATGCCATGGGTTACTCCTTCAACGCACTGGTCTGTTCCAGGATCTGATCCGTCAGCTCCGACAGCCGCTGATCCTCGTACTGGCGGTAGTTGATGGTGCGGATCTCCGCCGCCGCGGCGGCGATGGCGTCCAGATGGGCCCGCTGGGCCTCAAACCGGCGGATGAGGCCGGTCTTGTCCTCCACCTCCTGCATAATGCCCTCCGCCCGGACGATCACGTCCCGGACGCCCTGACGGGAGATGCCGGCGTTTTCCGCGATCTCGGCCAGGGACAGGTCCTCATTGTAATAGAGGTCGAAGAACTCCTTCTGCCGTTCGGTCAGCAGTTCCCCGTAAAAATCAAAGAGCATGGTCATGCGGTAGGTCTGATTTTTCATGGGACCGCCTCCTTCTGTAAAGTTATACCGCTTTACAACGACAATCAGTTTACAGGAAACCGGCAGAAAAGTCAAGGGGAAAGTGGGGAAAAATCCAAAAAAATTCTGCCCGCCTGAAAAAATCTTGCGGGCAGGGCAGAGGCGGCATAGAATGGAGCGGAACAGGAGGGGAGACCATGGTATTTGACGCCCATTCGGATCTTTTGTACGACGTGACCTGCCGGCGCCTTGCGGGGGAGAGCCGCGTGCTGGAGCGGTATCATCTGGCCCGGCTCCGCCGGGGCGGGGTGGAGGGGCTGGTGCTGTCCCTCTGGACGGGAATTGGTCAGGGCCAGACCTTCTGGCGGGACACCGCCTGGGCCGCGCCGGAGGCGGCGCCCCAGCGGCTGGAGGTGATGCTCTCCTGCGCCCGGGAGGAGATGGCGGAGTGCGGGGAGGTCCGGCTGGTCCGCACCGCGGCGGAGGCGGCAGAGGCCCGCGCCGCCGGGCAGATCTACGTCTTTCTGGGCGTGGAGGGCCTGGCGCCCCTGGGCACGGACCTGAGCGGCCTGGACCGCCTGGCCGCCCTGGGCGTCCGCACCGCCATGCTGACCTGGAACGAATCCAACGCCCTGGCCGCAGGGGCCGGGGCGCCGGACACGGGCCTCACGGCCCTGGGACGGCAGGCGGTGGGGCGGATGGAGCGCCTAGGCATGGTGCCGGACGTGTCCCATCTGGGGGAGAAGAGCTTCTGGGACCTGCTGGAGGCCTCCCAGGGCCCGGTGATCGCCTCCCACTCCAACTGCCGGGCGCTGTGCGATGTCCGCCGGAACCTGACCGATGACCAGCTCCGGGCCATCCGGGACCGGGGCGGGGTGGTGGGGCTCAACAGCTACCACGGCTTTGTCCACGCCGACCGGGAGAGACAGACCGTGGAGACCCTGGCCCGCCACGCGGCCCGCATGATCGAGGTGATGGGGGTGGAGCACGTGGGCTGCGGCTTCGACTTCTGCCACTTCATGGGGCCCGGCAACGAGTCGGCGGAGGGGGTGGAGGACGCCGGGCAGGTCAGGAACCTGCTGGACTGTCTGGAGCGGATGGGTCTGACGGCCCGGGAGCGGACGCTGATCGCCCGGGAGAACTTCCTGCGGCTTCTGGGCTGACCGTCAGCAGCCGGGGCGCGCCGATGTCCATTCCCAGGGCGCCCAAAGGCGCCGTCACCAGAATGGCCAGCACCGCCACGGACAGCACCAGCGCCCCGCAGGGCAGGCCCGCCGCCAGCGGCACGGAGCCGATGGCCGCCTGGACCGTGGCCTTGGGCAGGTAGGCGATGACGCAGAACAGCCGCTCCCGCCGGTACAGCGCCGTGCCCGCCACGCAGGCCAGCACCCCCAGGGACCGGAAAGCCAGAGCCAGGAAGATCATGGCCAGGGCGGCGGGACCGGCGGCGAGGGTATAGCGCACGTCCACGGCGGCGCCCACCAGCACGAACAGCACCACCTCCGCCGCCAGCCACAGCTTGCCGAACTTTTCCGACAGCCGCCGGGATACCGGTTGGGGACACCGAATTCGCAGCATGCAGGCCATGGCCACCACTGCCAGCAGTCCGGAGACGGAGACGACGGGCTCCGCCCAGGTCTCCACCGCCATCAGCAAAAAGGCGGCGCCCAGGACGATGATGACCTTCATGCTGTTGCGGACATAGTTGCGGCGGGCGTAGGCGGTCTCGAAAAAGGCGCTGAGCAGCCACCCTGCTCCGGCGCCCAGGATGATGCCCAGAACGATGGACACCGGAATATCCGCCAGAGCACCCAGGTCGGCGGCGCCGCCCTGGGCCATCCCCAGGAAGGTGGAGAACAGCACGATGACAAACACGTCGTCGCAGGAGGCCCCCGCCATGATCATCTGGGGGATACCCTTGCCGGTGCCCCGGCGGGCCTCCATCAGCTCCACCATCCGGGGCACCACCACCGCCGGGGACACCGCCCCCAGCACAGCGCCCATGACCGCGGCCTCCACCCGGTCCACGCCCAGGATGGACGGGGCGAAGAGCACGAAGGCCAGGATCTCGCAGGAGGCTGGCACGCAGGACATCATGGCCGCCGGCCGGCCTACCGCCCGCAGCTCTGAGAGGTCCAGGGACAGGCCCGCCTTCAGGAGAATGATGATGAGAGCGATCTGCCGCAGGTCTGCGGACACCGCCAGCAGGTTGGGGGCCAGGGCGTCCAGGGCAAAGGGGCCCAGGGCGATGCCCGCCAGCAGCATCCCGATGATCCGGGGCAGCCCCGCCCGGCGGCAGACCGCCGCCGCGGCAAGGCCCAGCAAAAAGATGAGCGCCAGAGATGTGACCATATCAAATTTCCTCCCTTACGACGCAAAAAGCCGATGCCTCCTGCGACGAAAATCATCACAGAAGTCATCAGCTTTCAAAAGCGGTTCCGGGGGCCATCGGCCCGCCGCGGGAGAACTTCATTCCCGGGTGCTATTGTAGCGGAAAGCCGGCCCGGCGTCAAGCCCCGGGGGACGCGGAAAAATAGAATTTGAATTATCAGGGAAGATATACTATAATATCGTCTATATGTTCTGAAATCCCTGTTGAAACGGGAGGGCCCTTCCCTCCCCAAAGGAGTTGAGACCTTGCAAGCAACGAGAGTGCAGCTGGCGGACGGCGTCTATCTGACGTACCTGCCGGCGCGAAAATTCAAGACCAGCCTGCTCTCCGCCCAGTTCGTGACGCCCCTGCGGCAGGAGACGGCCTCCGCCTGGGCGCTGCTGCCGGCGGTGCTGCGCCGGGGCACGGTCCGCTATCCGGACCTGGAGACCCTGTCCGCCCAGCTGGACCGGCTGTACGGCGCCAGCGTGGAGTACACCATCCGCAAAAAGGGCGAGAACCAGTGCGTGGGCTTTGTGGCCAGCTTCATCGACGACAGCTTCGCCCCCGGCGGGGAGAAACTGCTGGAGCCTGCGGCGGACCTGGTGGGCGAGCTGATCTGCGACCCGGTCACAGAGCGGGGCCGGTTCGTGGGCGCCTATTTTGACAGCGAAAAGACCAACCTGATCGACGCCATCCGCAGCCAGATCAACGACAAGCGGGATTACGCCGCCGCCCGGCTGCTCCAGGAGATGTGCGCCGGGGAGCCCTACGGTGTCAGCCGCCTGGGCGACGAGAAAACGGCGGAGAAGCTCCAGATGAAAAAGCTCTACGCCCAGTACGGGGAGCTGATCTCCACCGCCCGGCTGGAGCTCTTTTATATCGGCAGCGCCCAGCTGGAGCGTGTTCGCCGGGCTCTGGCCAACGCCTTTGCCACGCTCCCCCGGGACGGCATCCGGGACATCGCCGCCGCCGCGCCTCACCCGGCCCGGGCGGAGGTCCGCACCATCACCGAGGAGCTGGACGTGACCCAGGGCAAGCTGTGCATGGGCTTCACCTGCGGCAGCAGCGACCATACCGCGCTGCTGCTGGGCAACACCCGCTGCGGCGGCAGCAGCAAGCTGACCCTGCTCAGCGGGCAGGGCCATGAAATACGCTGGATATACCACAGCGACAGATTCGATATTATAAACTGGATGCTTGCTCGGTAATTATACGGATTTACGGCCGCCGTATTATCCGCCCGGCTTTAGCGCCGGTGAATACGGCGTTTTCCGCCGCTGTTTTTCCGCCGACTATAACATAATTAAGCCCTTCGCAGCGGGTGCGGAATGCGCCGTAATCTGCACGGTCTATAATCTTGTCCGCGTCGAAAAGCACCATGTCCGCATCATAGCCCTTTACTATAAGCCCCTTGTCTTTAAGCCCATACACCTGCGCGGGCAGTGAGGTCATGCGCCGTATGGCTTCCGGCAGGGTGATATACTGCTTTTCGCGAACGTAGCGGCCGAGTACGCGCGGGAACGTGCCTATTGAGCGCGGATGGCAGCCGCCGCAACCGGGGTACCACATGCCGTCCGTGCCCACCATAGTGCGGCGGTATTGCATAACGCGCTTCAGATCGTCCTCGCTCATGGTATGGTATATGCCGCCGGTGAGCAGCTTATCGTCGCGCAGAATATCGCATTGCAGTTCATATGGGTCAATGTTCAGCTCATCCGCTATGTCGTTGAGCATTCTGCCGTTGTATTCGGGATGCGCGGGGGAAGAGCCTATCATGGTGTACTTAAAGCGCTCCTTGGGCGTTAACGCGCCGAGTATAAGCGGACGCAGCTCGTTTCGCCCCTGCGCGGAGGACAGCATGGCGATAAGCTTATCCGTGCCGAGCGTGAACATATCGTCCGGAATGTTTGTGGAAAGGCCGGTGGCGGAGGCGGTGTATGGATATTGATCCGTAAAAACGTCGTAGCCTTCGGCGTTTATTTTTTGTATCAGTTCAAGCGTTTTGGCGGTTTTGCCCCAGTTTGCGCTGCCGCCGGTCGCCTTGTGGTGCGATATTACGCAGCGCACTCCGCTTGCGCGCACAACGCCGAGCATTTCTTCCACCGCTTCTATAAGCCCGCTGCTTTCCGAGCGCACATGCACGGTCATAACGCCGCCGTTTTGCGCAACCACCTTGCAAAGCTCGCTCATTTCTTCCGCATCGCAATACGATCCCGGCGGATATATAAGTCCGAACGATATGCCGAACGCGCCGCCGTCCATGGCCTGCTGAACAAGGACCTTCATCTGCTCTGTCTCATATGCCGTTGGCTTGCGGTTTTCAAAGCCCATTACCGCCGCGCGAATCATGCCGTGGCCAACAAGGAACGCCATGCTTGTGCCAAGCGGCTTATCAATATGGTCAAGATAGCCGCCGAATGTGAAGCGGTTTTCAACGGGGGACGGCAGCGTGCCGCCCTTGAGGGAGCTTATTATGCGAAGGGCGTCGCCTACATGCCGCGGCGAAACGGGGGCGGCGGAATCGCCGCACATGCCGGTTACCTGCGTGGTTATGCCCGGCTCCACGGCGCAGATGCATTCGGGGTATTCTTCAACTATAACGTCCTGATGGCTGTGCGCGTCTATAAAGCCGGGCGCAAGCGTGAGCCCCGAGGCATCTATAACGCTTTCGGCTTGGGCATTTATTGCCTGCGCCATGGCGGCTATTTTGCCTCCTGATATGCCTATGTCGCTATGGAAGCCTTCCGCTCCGGTACCGTCCAGCACATATGCGTTTTTTATCAGCAGATCATACATTTTTCAGTTCCTCCGTTTCAGTTCATGTCGGGCCGCTTTTCGGGCGCCATTCTGTATCCAACGCCTACCTCGGTAAATATATACTTGGGTGCGGCGGGGTTTTCCTCTATTTTGCGGCGGATGTTCGCCATGTTCACGCGCAGTATGCGGTTGTTTTCCGCGTCCGCATACGGGCCCCATATGCCGGCGATTATGGTTTGATACGTCAGCACCTTGCCGGATGCGCGGGATATCAGCGCGACTATCTGATATTCTATATTGGTCAGGCGCATATCCTCGCCGTTTTTGAATACGCGCTCAAGCTGATAATCAACCGTAAGCGGGCCGCATATGTAGCGGTATCTTCCAAGGCTTTCGCTTTCCTGACTTATATATGTGTGCCTCAATGCGGAGCGTATGCGCGCCTTTAGCTCCTTTGCGCCGAAGGGCTTGGTAACGTAATCATCCGCGCCGTAATCAAGCGCAAGCACCTTTTCATTTTCCTGTGCGCGGGCGGAAAGAATTATTATCGGGCGGCGAGTTTGGGTGCGCAGCTGCTGAATCACCTGAAGCCCGTCCATGTCCGGCAGCCCAAGATCCAGCAGGAAAAGATCCGGCGGGTCCGAACGGGCCTTGCTCAGCGCGCAGCAGGCGGCCGCTATTGCCGCAAGGGGAGAGCGAAGGTCGTGCGATATTGCGCGCTGCATAAGCTGATCCATAAAGGCTATCATGTCCGCATCGCATTCTCCCGTGCCGAAAACTATGGCTATAACGCCGCCTATGTCCTTGCCGAGGGGGACGGCGGCGTTGCGATAAGCAAAAGCACTGCCGCGGCACATGCATAATAATGCGGCAAACAGAATTCTTTTCCATATACATTCTACTACACATGGCCGCCGAAGAAAAGCAGGCGAATGCTAAGAAATGCACTAAGAAACGCCTGCCTGCCTTGACACGGGGGCTTATGTTTATTATTTTTTTATTAAAGCAAATGGATGAGCAATGAGGACACGGCCAAGCTTGTTTCCCCCACGATAAAGCAAACCAACTACTCCTTCTATTTCGGCTTTAATTTTGAACCTATGTTTGATGAGCAATATGAACCGGATAACTGGCGCATAGCCGTAAACAACGAGAACTTCCGCAAATCCATTTATCACGGCCTTGACCGCATAAGGGCGCTGCAGGTCGAATTCCCCAATAATGCCAACGACATGGTGAGCAATTCCATAACCCCCAGCGGCTTTGCACGCAATGGTGATACCCTACAGGGCCTCAGGCGGCATATACAACGGCACCAAGCTGAATCCGTTTGAAGGCACATACACCAGCTGCGGCTGGAGTTATCTGCGCTATAAGGGGCAGTATGTGTACGAGACCGCGATGAGCGGAGACATGTTCTCCTCCCAGCTGGCTTCCTGGGAAGCGGCGCGCGGAGAATGACTCAGATAAGCTTATTATCCGCCCGATAAGGGAGTGGATAATGTAGAGCCTCTAAGAATGGCCCTGCCATGCCGGCACGGCGGGGCCGTTCGCATTTTATACGGCTGCCGGTATGCTAAAGGAGGAACGCTGAATGCTCCAATACATGTGCAAACGCCTGCTCAGGTCGCTGGTAACGCTTCTCATAATCGTTGTGGTTATATTTTCTTTGCTG
>OLGB01001211.1_pt1 | contig 32335 bp, 32 predicted proteins | sample 1605691 | NCBI WGS metagenome assembly OLGB01 (sample SAMEA3888925, study PRJEB22519) | human gut metagenome | biome: human gut; feature: human-associated habitat; material: faeces | place: Denmark | collected 2010 | reverse complement strand
GGTCTTCCAGCTTTGCTGTTCAGATCAATAAATGGAGTGATGTTTTGGCGCTTAAAGTATTGATAGTAAGGCATGGCATCATGTGCAGAATCCAAAAGTACTTTTGAAACAGTGTAATCAGGAAGAAAAGATTTCATCCTGAAAAAAGCGTGCAGGAAGGGGAGCAGGGCGGAGCCGTCGGTTGGTGCCTGTCCGGCACGGATCGCGTCCAGCCATACTTGCAATGCACCGTCCGGCATGGTGCCGGTCAGCATTGCACACAGGCAGTCCGGGTCTGCCGACGCGTCGCGCATCAGCAGACGGATGGCACTTGCCGATGGTGCAGACGGATCATGCAGTGTTTCGTCCCGGAATGCCTGCCCCTCCCGACGGACAGCCAAGGGGGTCATTGCGTCTCCGGCGGCGTGCATAGCGCGGAGGTATTGCATTGCAAGTCTGTCGTTGGAGGACGGGAAATCATCCGGGAGAGCCGGAGTCATATCCGACAATGCTTCCCGCAGGAGCCCGGACAGGGCTACGGCAGCACCGTCGCCCTGCCGCACCCGCGCGGCGGAGCGAGCCGGAAAGTCCGGCTGAGCCAGGATCTCCGCCGCAGCACGAAGAAGCGTCAGGTCTCCGCTTTCCGTGCCGAAGGCAAGTGTTTCGACGCCCAAACCGGACAGAACGGATACCCCGGCATCGGCGAAGTGCTCCGCGCTTGCCGCCGACCACGGGAACGGCAGCTCCAGCACGAGATCCGCTCCGCCGCAGAGAGCAGCCCGCGCACGCAGGTACGGGTCGGCGGCAGCAGGCTCGCCCCGCTGGACGAAGCGTCCGCTCATCACACATACGATGCACACGCCGTCACCCAGCGCTCCGCGCACCGCACGCAGCAGGCGCACGTGCCCGTTATGAAAAGGATTGAATTCGCAGATAACGCCTGCGGCAGGCGAAAGCGCAGCGTGTTTCATAGAAGCAGTGACTCCTTACTTGAAATACCTACAGTATACCACATTCCGGGCGTCCGGGCAAGTCCCCCTGACGGATTTTTTGCTTGCGAAAGCGAGGGGTGTTACATCGGCAGACAATTTGTAACTTTTCTCTTGTTTCCTGACTCCACCATTGACAAAGCCTCCGGCTGTCCGTATAATTGTACGTAGGATCTGCAGGCGATGCAGACCATGAATGGGAACAGAAGCGGCAAATCCGAGAAGAAATTGTCGGGCAGGAAGTTCTGCGCCTTGGCAATCAGAGCAACTGGCTTTTCCGCAAGCCGGAACTGCCAATATTTCTTCGTTGGTGAGAAAGGAAAGGTCACATATGAAAATTGAAATAGGTGAAAGCTTCAAAACACCGTTTGCGAACGAGGCAGGCGTGTATCAGGACGGCACGGTGCCACTGTACAGGGATGTAGACGGAAGATTGTGGGGCATGAGCGGGCATTCGCATATGGGGCACATCGGAATGCGGAACGACGCTGAAGGATATGCGGTATGTATACGAGGCGAAGACGGATTTCGAGGTAGGCGCCGCCGGCACGGCGTTCGCCGGAATCAAATACCCGGAAGGAGTTTTGGCGCGAGGGAGCATCTGGCCGTTCGGCTTGTACATTTGCCCCGGTACGCATAGATTCTTTTGCTATTTTTACAATGAAACAGGTTGGAACGGCAAGGGCACTGCTTACGATGCGCTGGGACCTTGCGAGCAACCGCGGTTCGACTCCGATTTCCGGCACGTTGGTATGATGCATTCGGATGACGAAGGACGGACATGGACGTTTGACAGATGGGTTCTCACGGGAGAAGCCGTGTGCTTTACGGAAAAATATATTCCCGAAAGTATCAATGCCAAGGGGCAGACCGGGGACGTGGTCAATCTCGGCAGCGGCGATTTCTCATGCTTTTTTGATGCAGAGTTTTTGTATTTGTTTTATGATGTGATCCATGTGGACGTTGAAAAAGGGGAATGGCTTTCCTGCGATGTTTGCGTTGCGAGAACCAGATTGCGCAGGGACGGGATCATGGGTGATTTCGTGAAATACTATGACGGGAGCTTTTCCGAAGCCGGAAATCTGGGCAAAGAAAGCGTGATCGTCAGGAACGGCTGGCACCCAAGAGTCATTTTTGATACAGCAAGAAACCGCTACCTTATGTGTTATAACTTGTTTGACAGAACGTTGGTGGAAAAATTCGGATTAACCGAGCACATGGTGGTTTCGGAAGGTAAGAGCCTGACAGAATGGGGAGAGCCGTTGGCATTGCGGGACAGGGACGGACACTTCTTCGGAAATCATTATAACGCCATTGTGTCCGCTGATGCTTTCGGTCAGCCTTGCGAGTGCGCCGGAACCGTCTGCATAATGACCGGACATAACGGGACGGACGTCACGGGGTATGACGCCGAGATATGCGGCTGAATTGCGGGAAACACTGCACGGTGACAAGGTAGGTATTTCCGGCTTGGCGCCCATTGCGGATTGAACGGAACCATCAAAACAGTCTTGCTCCGGCTTTTTTGAAATTGCGCTTGACAGGCGCGGAAGCATGTGGTATAATAGCAGTGCGTTGCCCCAAGAACTCCAGATCCTGTCAGATTTGAAAGGAGCTTCCCATAGTATGAAACGCCGGTTCTTGATCGCGAGCATTATCATGACTGTTGTTCTTGCCCTTCTTCTGCCGTCCTGCGGGACAGACGGTCTGGAAACGGCAACAACCGTTCCGGAACTTCCGTCTTCGACAGATGCCGAAAGCGAAACAACTGCCAAGCCGGATATGTCCGGAGTGAAGTTGAAAGGTTCGACCTTCTCGGTTCTCTACCGCTACGGAGCCGGCTCATATGATGTCAGTGACGTATATTCGGAAGGACTTAACTCCGAACCTGTGAACGATGCCGTGTATACGCGCAACCTTCTGCTTGAGCACGACCTCGGGGTCAGTTTCAAGGCGGTTTTGAGTAAATCCCCGGTCGGGATGGTGCGGAGAACCGGCTTTGCCGGAGACGATCAGTTCGACCTGATCACGGACGCAATGAATCAGATGTTCCCGCAGTCACTGTCCGGTTATTACCATAATTGGCGGAAGCTGCCGCACTATGTTCCATCTGATCCGTGGTGGGACAGTAACGCGGACGAAGCGCTGTCAGTCCAGAATGTGGTGTTCCTCGCCGTCAGCGATGCCAGCATGAGTGCGTCGAGCAATGCGCGTTTTCTGTATTTCAATAAGCATCTCTGCGATTTATACGGTATGGTTGCGCCCTACGATCAGGTGCGTGCCGGCACGTGGACGATGGACTCCTTTGCGGATATGGTGCAAACTGTTGCCTTTGACCTCAACGGAGACGGCGTTTGGGACGGGCATGACCGTTATGGGCTGCTCTCCGAAACCTCGACATTCTTTATCAGCGGCTGTGATGTCCCGTTTACGACCAAGGACGAGGACGGGTATCTGACGGTTTCCTTCGTATCCGAACGGACGTCCAACGTCATTGATAAGGTGGCTGAGCTGATGCGCGACAAGACACACCTGCTGTCCTTCGATGCGGCTGCCAAAGGGCAGGATACGTCGGGGTACAGGCATATCTTTGACTACGGTCGCGCGCTCTTCGCGGAGGATCACTTTCTTTTCGTGCAGAACGGCGCAGGGGAGGCCAATTGCTTTGTGGATATGCGATCCGAATACGGCATCCTGCCGAATCCCAAGTATGATACGTATCAGAAGCGTTACTGGCATCTGGTAGATCCGTTTGCCTGCGCGTGGGCGATGCCGTCATCCGTCAAGGATCCGGACAGAGCGGCAGCTATTATGTCCTACTGGAGCTATCTCTCACATGATACAGTGGTAGATGCTTTCTACGAGATCACGTTGAAATATAAGCGGCTGAATGCTCCGGAGGATTCGGATATGCTGGATCTGATCCGAGACTCCATGCGCTACGAAATATCCACTGTTGGGGATATGGGCATCACGTCAATCGTGGCTGGAACGGGGCAGGGAAGCGGTCTGGCATCCGCATACCAGAAGCGAAAGTCGGTCATCGAGCGGAAGCTGAACGAAGTCAGCAAAAAATACGCGCGGTTTAATCCCTGAAGCGGCGGTTCGCGCAGTGTTTGCCGCGCGCCGGTACCACTCTTAAGAGCAGTACCGGCGTGCGGCAGGCTGTTCCCTTGATTTCATACTATGGTTCAAGCTGACCTTTCGGTTGGCTTGGTACACGGAGGGATATCGAAGTGGTCATAACGAGGCGGTCTTGAAAAACTATCGTTCTGATCACAGCAAACTCCCCAAAACCCTTGATTTTATTGGGTTTTTCGCACTTTTTCTTACACTTTGCGAGATGAGCATCTCGCAGTTTTCTCGCAATTTTCTCAATTTCATATTTCGGTATTTGCTGACCTTTCGGTCAGTTTGATACACGGAGGGTTATCGAAGCGGTCATAACGAGGTGGTCTTGAAAACCATTTGCCGGCAACGGCGCGTGAGTTCGAATCTCACACCCTCCGCCACATAGGGGTCAGGATGGCAGTCTTGACCCCGTTTTTTTTGCTTATATGACTTCTTCTGTTGACAGAACCTTATCGATGATCCTTGCGCTTTCCCGCTTGCTTTCGCTGTCTACATGCGCATAAATATTTGCCGTGGTACTGATGTTCGAGTGGCCAAGCCATTCCTGAATCTCTTTCATAGAAATATCGTTTGCCAGCATCAGTGAGGCACAGGAGTGACGCAGATCGTGGAAGCGCACATTCTCCTCAATGCCGGCTTTCGCCAGCAGTTTCCGGTTGATCCTGGACACCGCGTCCGGGCTCCAGTAGCCGCCGGTGCGGGGTGACGGGAACAGGAGGGGACTGTCTGGGTGCTGTTCATGCTCCTCCACCAGCATATCCACGGCCTGCTGGGACAGCGCCACCTTGCGGACGGAGTTCTTGGTTTTCGGCTCCGTCACCACCAGTTCCCCGTCGATCCGGGTGACCTGTTTGCTCACCGAGAGGATCCTGTCTTTCACATTCAGGTCATCCCACCGGAGGGCCAGCAGCTCCCCCCGCCGCAGGCCGCTGGATAATTCCAGGAAGAACATGGGCAGGACGCCGTACTTCTCCGCCTCGCTGAGATATACCCCCAGCTTCTCCGGCGGGATGATGGCCATCTCCTTTTTCTCCTTGGGCGGGATGCGGCAGTTGTCGCAGGGATTGTAGGGAATGATTCGTTCCTTGACCGCCTGCTTCAGTGCCGAGGACAGCACCATGTGGATGCGCCGCACCGTACTTCCAGACAGGGCCGTGTCAGTCTTTTTTTCGAATCGCTGCACCCGCCCATTGGTTTTAGAATCGTTGTACATCTTCTGGATCTGGATGGCGGTGAGTCGCTTGAGTTTTACTCCTCCGATGGCCGGTACGATGTGGTTTTCGATCATGTTCTCATAGGTCTTTGCGGTGTTGGGGCGGATCACAGGCTTGCTGTAGGTTTCAAACCACAGCCTGCACCACTCCGCTACGGTATAGTCCTCGTTGTGGTTGACCGGAATGCCTCGGTTATCCCGGATGGCTTTCGCCAGTTTCTCTTTGCACTCGGCCTGCGTCCTGGCGGACACGCTTTTCTGAATAGCGCGGCCGGTGCTGGGGTCGATGCCCTGGGTATATCTGCCTTCCCAGCGGCCGTTGGGCTTCTTACGGATGCTGCCCTCGCCGTTTGCTCGTTTCTTTGCCATTGATCATCCCTCCTTGGCAACACAAACAAATACCACAGAATCTTCGGAATAGCCACTAAAATATTTCCGTCTTTTTGGCCGCCTGCTCATCGATCCACGCCATGAACTTATCACGGGGGACAATGATCCGGCTGCCCAGGGTGATGGTGGGGAAATCCTGCCGGTGGGCCACCTCATAGGCGTGAGCCAGTCCGATACCCAGCACATCGGCCACATCCTGCACGGTCAGCATCAAGGGGAGTTCATTGAAAGAATTATACTTGGATCGTTTCATCGGATTCCTTTCTACCCTTCTCGTGGAAGGGATTTTATTCTTTGTTTTGCGGCTCATTTTCTGCGCCGCTTACATGGTCATTTCAGGCCACTGTTCCTCATGGTCATCCGGCTTGTGGCCCATAGCAATGCGCTTCTCCATAAGCTTCTGCCGGCTCTTCCGGTCGATGTGCAGTCCAGTCCCAGACTGGGGCAGAGCATGATCTTCAAAGATTCGGCTCATGTGATAGAGCAGCCGGGTGACCGACAGCATCACAGAGGGCGGGCGAAGATTGTTTCGCTGCTCCCAAAAGAACTGAGCATGCTGATTTCCCTGGACCGCGGAACGGCTGAACCACATCATTGCCTGTGCCTGATCCCGTGGCTGCCCCTGTCCCGTCAGGCACAGCTTGCCCAGCATGTACTGAGCGTACTGGTTTCCCGCCTCTGCTGATTTGGTGAACCAATCCGCCGCTCTTGTGGTGTCCTTGCTGACGGTGTTTCCCTCCAGATACTCTTTGCCCAGGCGGTAAGCGGCGAAGTGGCTTCCGTTTTCCGCCGCCTGTTTCAGCCAGCGGATGCCCTCGTCCGGGTCCCGCACCTCCCAATCGTCAGAGAGGAACAGTTTGCCAAGGGCATACTGTGCTTCAGGCAGGCCCTGTTTCGCTGCCTGAGTGAGCCAGTGTTTGGCCTTGCGGTTGTCAGGGATCAGCAAAGGGCCGTCCCGGTAGAGTTGTCCCATTCGGTATTGCGCATAGGCGTCGCCGCGCTCCGCCACCTGTTCCAGCTTCTCCACTGCCCGGTCACGGTAGTCCAGAGAAATGTCCTCGTTCCGAATGATTCGCCACAGTTCCCGGCAGGCATTGGACTCACGACGCGCCGGTTCCGGCTCGTCGAGCTCAGCCAAGTCATCATCCTCGAAGGAGATCTCACCCAGACGGATGTGCTCCGCCTCCTGGATAACAGCGTTTTTGATCTGCCGGAACTCTTTCTCCTGGGACAGCTTTTTTCGTTCTCTGGGTTTGTCGTGGTAGTAACTCTCCACCTCGCCCTGGAGCCTGCACCACCGGTCGTAGCACTCACGCACTACCGGCAGCTCCTCCAGCTTGTCCACTACCTCGTCCACGGTTTTCTTCACGGACTTGGGAAGGTAGCCGTAGGATTTTTTGCCTTTGACCGTTTCCATCTGTCCGGCCAGCTGCTCCATCTTCTGCTCAATCTCAGGAGCCGTACAGATGCTTCGTGTCATCTCCTGGGTGAGCTGCCGGATCACGCGGCGAGCCTCCCGCACCAGTTCATCTCTCGACTGTGACTTCTGTTCGTAGGTGTGGAGCATCTCCTGTTTGAATATCTGATTGGTCAATGAGGATTTGATATTGCGGATGCCGTCCCGCGTCAAGTACGCTTCTCCCGGCTGTGTTGACCACGCCATCATGTGGACATGGGGGTGCTTGCCCTCATCGTGGAAGGCAGCATACCAGCGGAAGTGGTTGGGTTGGATATTCATGGCGGCGGCAATTTCATTGCGATTTGCTCGGAGCAGGTTTTGCCATGCTTTGGCATTGTCATAGCCAAGACGCGCAGCGTCCTCACGCTTCAGGGAGAGAATATGCGTCCACACATTGCCGTTGTACTGATCCAGTTCCTGCATGGCCTGCTCCAAGTCCACAGCATCTTCATCACCAAAGAGCCCATGATCACCATGCCGTTCCGCACGAGGCAGAGTAGCAATATACTTCATGTAGCCGTCTGACTGCTGCACTTGAGACCAGTTCTCCTCCAATGCTCGGGTGATAAAGACAGAGGCATTGGCCTTGGTGGGCTTGTCTGTGTAATCGGAATACTCACCCAGCTCCCTGGCCTCCGGGAAATCCTTTGTCAGTTTGGTGATGAGCTGCTCCTGCTTTCGAGTGGGCGGACGGTCATCTGGGAGGATCTCCACCCGTTCCCGTGTGCCGATGTAACTCAGATAGCCACTGACCGAACTGCCTCCTCCGCACTTGAGATAAGGGCTCTTCACAATCAATCCTGCCACTCATCGTCCTCCTCCCAAGCGTCCCGCACCCGCTTCTCCAGCGAGATGCGGCCATTGGTTTTCCGCACATTTTGAACGCTCTCCGCCCGCCGTCGACGCAGATCTTCGCTGCTGAACTGATACGCGTCGGCGAGGATACCAGCCACCATGTCCTGCTCCACCGCCTGCCGGAAGGCGATGGAGGACAGCCGCTCCTCCAGCTGTCCCATCCTTCCGTCCAGGTAGGACTTGATGGAGGTGGGGAGAAACAGTCCGGCGTTGTTGGCGCTGAGGTAGTCCAGATAAAAGTCCACCGCACGCTCAATGAAGGCGGTGATGCTCCGGCTCCCGTCCTCCTGATACCGGCGCTCCAGAATAGCCTTTTTCTCCGGCGACAGGTAAAGTGGGAATTTCTCTTTTTTGCTCATAATGTTCTCCTTTCCGGGGGGTGACCCCTGTTTTTTCCTTGTGGCAGTAGGCTTTCGGGGATTGTGACCGCACAGATGATGTCACAGTCCGGATTTTGACCCCATTTCCAATCCCCGCAAAAGCCCCCGCAACTGCCCGCACTGCGGGCAGAGGTGCTTCTGACGGGGGCGCTTGCGACCCCGTCGTTTATCCTGCTTTTTCTTTCGTCCTCGGGATCGTCTCCGAAAGCGGGTCAAATTGGGCCTCCAACCCCAGGTCGGCACTGGGACTCGCTTCTGCTCCGAAAGGCGTACACAGGGCGTTCTGTGGGCTTTCGCGGGCCGATTCTGCAAGGTGTGCCATTGCCCTCTGGCGGGCGGTATCCTCCTCCAGCTGCCGGAACTGCCGCTCGTAGAACAATTCGATTGCCGCCTGGATCGGACGGATGGTGTAGAGCAGGTTCCCGTTGAGGGGCCTGCCGCCTTTGCTCCGCACCATCGTCGGCTCGGTGCGGATGAGACCTTTCTCCTCCAGGCTGCGCACATACTTGCTCACGGTGTTCTCACTCATACCCAGCGCCTTGCCAATGGTCTTGTAGCTGGGGTAGCACTGGTAGGTTTCTCTGTCCTCGATGCTCAGCAGATAGCAGTAGATGGAGATCTCTGGGTAACTGAGACCGATGTGAAATACTTCATTGGGGACTTTGAAATAGTTTTTGTTGGGATCTCGTTTGGGCCACTGTTGAAACTTCATATAGCACCTCCCGTATGCTCCTCCATCCACTGAATTCACTTTTCTTTCGGCACCACCATGCGGCTACCCACGCACAGCACCGGGAAATCTGGTTGGTGCATCAGTTCATACCCGCTGGACGGTGATACGCCCAGCACCTTTGCTTCACCGTAGTTCTTGTAGACAGATTCTCTCATGTTGACCATCTCCTTCTCAAAACTCCCTCTACTTCTTTAGCCAAGAACATTTGCGTGTGACATAGATTTGACATAGCTTTTGGATGGCGTCCAAGTTACCTCTCTACTTGTATTGGGGAAATCACATCCTATTGACATACATTTGACAGAAAAACGGAGCGTCTGCTTTGTAGCAGGCGCTCCGTTTGAGGTTGGATTATTTACTTTTGTGCTGGTTTCAGCAGCCGGCATGTTCCCTCCGCCTCGTCCCGTTCTTTCAGCAGACAAGCCAGGGCAGAGAAAAATCTCTTTTGCTGATAGTCCACGCTGCCACGGTTCAGCTGATGGGCTTCCGCGTACTTGCGAATGGACAGGCCATCTACGAACCGCTCCCGAAAATAATCCTGGTATATAGCCAGCACTGTTTTTAAGGCATTGTCCAGAAACTGTAGGTCCTCTTTCAGCTTGGCGAAGTCACTTTTGGTGATGGCGACAAATCTCTTTTCCTTCACGCAAAGGCGATATTTGTTCCGGTCGAAGTTGTAGTGCTCGCAGAGATCTTTTGCGTATGCGTAGTAGGTAAGAGACTGCTGGTACTCGCGGGAGTCATATGCTTCATCCGGCTGTGGCCGCTGCCGTTTACGAACCGGTCCCCGGAAGCCTTCTTCCTCCAGCCGTTCTATGGCTTCCCCTGAGATCTTCATATTGACCAGCCGCTTATACTTGGCTTTCCGTTCACCATTCACTTCCACAAAAGCACAGAAGGATTTTTTGCTGGAGGTGTAGTACTTGGGGACATCCGCAAAGGGATAGGTGGTCCAGATGACACTTTCCTCGCCGGTGTCAGCGTCGGTGGCCAGAGAGATCACATAGACCACTTTCCCGTCGTACCGCCGGTAGTACCCAGCACGGATTTTTCTTTCTGACATCTGGTCACCTCGCTCCAGAATGCGTACTGGCCCAAAAACTGCCCTATAATACACAGCATTGAACTATTTAGGAGGCGTGCTCTCTATCCAACTGGACTACTGCTACACCCGGTATTTACATATCATAGCACGGCAAAAGTCGAACCGCAATCTTAATTGCAAAATCCCCCCCAGGTAAGCTACATAACACTATTTTAATAATATTGTGATTGAAAGTCATCAAAGCCAGTATAATTTTGTGATTGGTGTTGCATTTTCATGTTTTTCGCATATAATAAAACTGTGATAAAAGAGCACTAAATCTCTCATAAAAGTGTGATGGGGTGTATATATGGAACGATTGATTTTGAAGAAACTGCTGAACTGGAAGAATTCTCCCTATCGCAAGCCTCTGATTTTGAAAGGCGTGCGCCAGGTGGGTAAGACCTGGATTCTGAAAGAATTCGGCAAGTGCTACTACGAAAACACTGCTTATTTCAACTTTGATGAAAACGAAGAGTACAAACAATTTTTTGAAACCACAAAAGATGTAGACCGGATTTTGCAGAATCTCATGCTGGCAAGTGGTCAGAAGATTATGCCAGAGAAGACCCTCATTATTTTTGACGAGGTACAGGATTGCCCTAAGGTCATCAATTCCATGAAGTATTTCTGCGAGAATGCGCCGCAGTATCACATTGCCTGCGCCGGTTCTCTCCTGGGGATTGCCTTAGCAAAACCTTCTTCTTTCCCTGTCGGTAAAGTCAACTTCATGCAGATTGATCCCATGACCTTTACCGAATTTCTATTGGCCAATGGGGATGAGAACCTGGTAAAATATCTGGAGACAGTAAACACCATTGAGCCGATCCCTGATGCCTTCTTTAATCCTCTGTATGAAAAGTTGAAGATGTACTATGTGACCGGCGGTATGCCAGAATCCGTTAAGATGTGGACGGAGGCAAGGGATGTGGATGCCATGCAGGAAGCCTTGTCTGGGATTATTGGCGCTTATGAGCGTGACTTTGCCAAGCACCCCAATATCAGCGAGTTTCCCAAGATTTCAATGATCTGGAAGTCCATACCGTCCCAGCTGGCGAGGGAAAACAAAAAGTTTATCTATAAGGTAGTCAAAGAAGGGGCACGGGCCCGTGAATACGAGGACGCCTTACAGTGGTTGGTGGACGCCAGACTGGTGCATAAGATCTACCGCAGCACCGCTCCCGGCCTGCCTGTGGCCGCTTATGATGACCTATCTGCTTTTAAGATTTATCTGGTAGATGTGGGGCTCCTCCGCCGCCTGGCTCAGCTTGCACCGACTGCCTTTGGCGAGGGTAATCGGTTATTTACCGAATTCAAGGGTGCATTAACCGAAAATTTTGTACTTCAGACTTTGATTACACAGTTTGAAGTGACTCCCCGGTACTGGGCACAGACAAATCCTCCTTATGAGGTGGATTTCCTAATTCAGCGTGAAAATGATATTTTCCCTGTGGAGGTCAAGTCCGAAACTAACACCACCAGCAAGAGCCTTAAGAAATTCAAAGAGTTGTTCCCGAATCAAGTTAAACTCCGTGTCCGGTTCTCACTGGATAATTTGAAGTTGGATGATGATGTGCTGAACATCCCGCTGTTTATGGCAGATCAGACCGATCGGTTGATTGGGCTGGGGTTGCAACAGCAAAATAAAAACCAGTAAGACGGCATCCTATATAACTTTCAGGAGGAAAAGACTTATGTCAGAGCAAACTATACAGGATAACTTGTATTCGATTCCTGTTACTATTTTAGACAAATATACCTGCCTTAGCCTTGGCGCAACTACGATTAATGATCTGATTAAGACGGGAAAACTTAAAAGTGTAAAAGTATCTAAGAATCTTAGTAAAAAGCCTGATGTTCTTATTATAAATAAAAATAAAGAAGTTGTTGTTTTTCTTGAATTTAAGACACCCGAGGAACTGAACACACAGGCCAAAATAGATAAAGCTATTAAGCAGGAGATTTCTGTTGCGCAGGAAATTGGTGCTAAAATCTATGTTGTTACCGATGGAGATAAATATATTTGGTTGAATCCAACTACTGGAAATTTAATTACGGATGAAAATGGCACCCCTATTATTAGAAAGATTGATCCAAAGGCAGAGCCAAAAAAACTGGCTGAATTTATTGACCTGGTATCGCTGTCTGTTTCTTCTGAGAATGATACCATCCTCAGATTGGAAGATATAGATCCTACCGATTTGGCCAAAAAAATTGCCCGCATTTTAAAACGAATGACGTTTGCATCTTCCAAAATGTCTCTATATACATTTGTTGAGGTTTTTCTTTTCAAGTATTTGAGTGATATCAATGTGCTGAAAGATAGAAACTCTTTTAGCTATATTTACAGCTTATATTCTGTAGATGAGTCTACCCGCTTGACCAACGCAGATATTTTGGGTGCATATTTGGAAGGTCCAAGGGCGCAGATGAAAATGCTGTTCCCTGATGGTGAAGATGGTACTACTATCGTTAATGGTCAAATCTTTCATGTGAAAAAAGGTGTGGATGGCCACTATATTGAGGAAGATGCTCATGCCATGTGTTTTAAAAACATTATGGATGAGTTTTATTCCTATGAGAAAGAAAATGGGAAGTTTATCAACATCAGTAAAGACTTTAAGTCAAAGCTGTTCGAAACTTTTATGAAAAACAGTGATGACAAGTCTGATATGGGACAGTTCTTTACACCGCTAAAAATTGTCAGAGAAATGGTGAATATGGTCACTATTTCTAACGGCATGAAGATCTGTGACCCTGCTTCCGGTGTTGGCAAATTTCTTTTAGAAGCAGCTGCGAATGTACCATTTGAAATGAAAAATGGACAGATAAATTCTGGTGTAGAACTGTATGGATTTGAAAAGCAAATGTCTGGCAAGGATGACATTACAACCATCCTGGCTAAGGCCAATATGCTGATATATTTCTCTAAATTGTTTAAAGACAACAGCAACATTAGCGAAGTTCAGCTGTTGGCAAAGAATCTTTTAAATAAGACATTTACATCCAGTAAAACTGCATTAGGAACACTTGGTCACTTAGAAGAGAATAAATATGATCTAATACTTGCCAATCCTCCATATTATCAAGATTCTACTATTTCCAAACTGGCAGCAGCAACCGGATATTATAAGGCAAAAGGTAATGGAGTCGAGGCATTGTTTTTGGAATGGATTGTCCGCTCTCTTAAGTATGGTGGAACGGCCAACATTGTTCTTCCTGATGGAATTTTCACCAATTTAGGCAATACGGAGCTAAAAAAATTTATCCTAAGGAATTGTTTCATTGAGAGCATTATTTCCTTACCAATCAATAGCTTCTTCAATACACCCAAAAAAACATATATTCTGACCTTGAGAAAAAAGTCGGAAGATGAAATTGATAATAATATAAATCAAACCTCCAAAATTTTCTGCTATATTTGTAAAAGTATTGGTGAAACACTGGACACATACCGATTTGATACTCCGGATGATAACGATCTCCATGAGGCCGTAAATAAGTATAACTCTTATAAAAACCTTCCCGATAAAAACAATATTCAGGAACCGTTTAAGAGTTGGTTTGAAAACGATGGAAAGCTCAAACTTATTCCAATTTTAAGCTTACCAGCCACTGACAGCTGGAATATTGACTCTTTCTGGAGCGATGATGAAAAAATACAGCTTGGTTTCAAAAAAGCGGATGAAACCATGACTGTGGATGAGTTTAAATCCTCCGTAGACGAACTTATTCGAGAACTAAACGATTTGAAAGAAGCTGTAAGCATTGAATGTAGTACAACAGACTACAAGGATTTCTTAATATCTGATCTATATACGCCCAAAAACGGTAGTAGCATTATACAAAGGAATGGTGCCAAGAGCATCAAGGCGATATACCTCTGTATTCAGGTAACACTTTCGGGGCATTCGATCATATCGACGTTGCGGATTACGATGGGGAATATATTACTTGGGCAAAAGATGGATTAGCCGGATATACGATGTATCATAATGGTAAATTCTCCCTGACAGGACACCGAGGAATTCTAATTCCCAAGGGCGACCACAGTAACATTGACGTTCAATATATGCGTCTTATGATCGAACCTATTTTCCGAAGAAATATAAAAGGACGCCTTGGAATCAATGGTAAGAATGAATATACAACATTGAATTCTGCCATGATTAAAGCGATAAAGGAAAAAATACAGATTCCTATTAAGGCAGATGGAAGTTTCGATCTGGACAAGCAGAAAGATCTTGCTCAAAAATTTGCAACGATAGAGGGAATCAAGGAGAATATTCGCAATCAAATTGAGGCACTTACCAACATTGTTGTAATATAACTTATGGGCAAAGCAAATTTTTGTGTTGATTATCGATATACCAACAGAAAAAATTCAGCTCAATATAGATAGGAGGCTAAAATTAGGTGCAATTATCAAAGATTAAAATAAAAAACTACCGATTGCTTATTGATGCTGAACTGGAAGTCGATCCAAAAACAACATTGATTGTAGGACGCAACAACACTGCCAAAACCTCGTGCTTCGAGTGCATCGGTAAAGTATTGGATGGAACCCCGTTTTCTTTCAATGATTACCCGTTGTCGAAAAGGGACAATCTATATGCTAATATTGCTTCGTTCATGGCAAAGGAAATTACTTTTGAAGATCTATGTGAACGGCTGGAACCAATATCTATAGAGTTCCTTGTAGACTATTCCCTGGATAACCCGGAGGATAACTTAGGTGCATTGTCTCCGTTTATCATTGATGTAGATATGGATACCACTACAGCGTTGATTCGTGCCGAATACAAATTAAAAGCAGACGAGAAAGGTATTTGGAAAATTTTAGAGCCAAACTATTATGAAAATGGGAGCTTTTCTCCTGCTGATGATGTCCATAATGCTATTATAAGCAATTTTCACAAGCTTTTTGAAATGACGATTTATGCAATAAATCCCCGAAAACCAGATGAAAAGCAGAGTAAAAAGCTGAAAGAGCTGGCCGAATTATTTCCGTTTCACATTATCCAGGCAGAGCGCCGCCTTGGTGAAGACGGAACCCATGACAATTCTTTGTCTTCGCTCATTTCTGATTTCTTCGACATGAGTGAAGATGAATTAGATCCAAGTGTTGTTGAAAAAGTTAAGGAACTTCGAGCTATTGTTGAAAATGCTAATAAAAATGTTCAACAGCAAAGCGATAGCATCCTAAGTGCTTTGGTCAGTAAAGCAGTTGGGTTTGGTTATCCCAATGGAGAAGAACTACAGTTAGGAGTCACAACCCAACTAAGCATTGATGAACAGATAAAGAATCAAACACAACTTTCTTATACTGCTGGAACAAGCAAAGAGCGACTCCCCAGTACCTATAATGGTTTGGGATATAAAAACCTGATCAAAATGGAATTTCTTCTTGCAGCATTTGCCAAAAAGGTAGAAAAATGTGGGGATGCCTGTATACCGTTGCTTTTTATCGAAGAACCAGAGTCTCATATGCATCCGCAGATGCAACACGCCTTTGCAGAGTACTTAGAAGCGTTTCTTGCGAAAATTACTTCTGTAGGGATTCAAACTTTGTTAACGTCGCATTCTGCTCATATTGCGAACACAATGGTTTTCTCTAAAATTCGATATGTACAAAAAACAAAGGCTGCTGTTATTTATAAGAACCTAAATACGTTTGCTCAGGAGAATCCTTCTAACACTGATTTCATCCGAAAGTATCTTACTCTAACCAAGTGCGATTTATTTTTTGCAGATAAAGCAATCTTTGTTGAAGGTGCGTCAGAACGTTTGTTGTTGCCCGACATGATCGATAAATGTTCTAAGGCGGGAGACTTTGATTCTCGGGAATATAAACTACCTGCTCAATATTATGCCTTGGTTGAAATTGGCGGTGCGTATGCCTATAAATTTATTCCGTTTGCTGAGTTTTTGGGGATCCCTTGCCTCATTCTTACTGATTTGGATTCTGTGTCCGGTCAAAAAGGTAAGAACGGGAGAATATACTACAAGTCCGTTCCAGTTTCATGCGGTGAAACAACATCTAATGAAACTCTAAAGTGGTGGGTACGGAAGAACAAAGGGCTTCCAGAGGACGATGATACTAAAATCGCTCTAACTGAGATTACATCGATGTCTCCTACTGATAAAACCAAGCACAAATGTCACATTGAATTCCAAACAATAGAGGACGGATTATGCGGACATTCTTTGGAAGAAGCAATCCGGAATGTTAACCGTGCACATTATAAATTAGGGGATACTCCTACTGAAGACGATCTTGAGTTTTCAGGGAAGAGTAAAACGGATTTTGCTCTTAATCTCATTTGTGAATGTGAGGATTATGCTATTCCAGCCTATATTAAAGATGGGCTGGTGTGGCTCAATGACCAACGGGTGCTTGAGTAAGGGGGTGGCAGTTTATGAGTGAAACACACAGAGGAATAAACTACGACCTCGCAAAAGCTGAAGCTGATAAAGTAGATGAAGAAATCGTTGCAGCACTTCAGAATGGGAACAGCTTTCGTGTGGAGGCTGGTGCAGGCTCAGGTAAGACATATTCGCTGAATAAAGCCATCGAATGGATTCAGGCAAATAAGTGGACGGAGTATCGCCGAAAGAAACAAACTGTAGTTTGCATCACATATACAAATGCTGCAGTGGATGTGATTGCTGAACGACTATCAAAAGATTCATTTATTCTTCCATCTACAATCCACTCTTTTGCGTGGAACGCTATCAAGCAGTATCAGAGCTTTCTCATTGACATTGTCACAAATGATCCTGACTTCTTGCCAGATGAGGGAGATTTTCTCAAGGTCACAGAAGTTACATATACCTTGGGGCATCGTTACAAGGAAAATGGAATTCAATATTTATACCACGATGACGTTCTAAAACTCTTTTGCCGGCTTTTAGATAATGCAAAATTCCGGCGTGTATTCACAGACAAGTATCCTTTGATTTTAATTGATGAGTATCAAGATTCCTATAAGCCGATCATTGATCGTTTTATTAGTTTCTTCATCGCAGAGAAAAAGGGCCCTCAATTCGGCTTTTTTGGTGATGCTTGGCAAACTATTTACCAATCCAACAAAGCTTGTGGCCTAATTGAAAACGAGAACCTTGAGATTATAAAGAAAGGCTCAAATTTCAGATCTGCACCACGGATTGTTCAACTCCTAAATGATTTGCGGCCTGACTTGCCTCAAACATCTGCAATAGATGGCTTTGACGGAGAAGTGATTGTAATTACCTGCGACGATTACACTGGACCTCGCCGGACAGAACGCAATCTAAAAGGCGAATTACCTGCGGAAGAATTAAAGAATCGTCTAAACAATGTCACAGAGAAGATCAAGCGTGAATCATCTAAAGAGGATGATCTAAAGGTTCTAATGATAACGCATAAAGTCCTTGCTACGCAGCAAGGATACGAACAACTTTTAGAGATTTTAGATGACGGGCTGAGAGATAAAGAAGATCCGTTCCTGTTGTTCTTTATGGATACCGTTGAACCAATCTATCAAGCCCTTAAAGATTCAAATATGCAGTTGCTTTTTGATACACTTGGAATTAAACGCTTTCCCATTAAGAAAAAATCCGAAAAAGTCAAATGGAAGGAGCTACAGCAGCAGTTGGAAATTGCTCGTACCAAAAGAGCAATTGATGTATTTGAGTTAATCAAGCGAACCAAATTGATTCCTATTCCCCCAAAATTGGATGGATGGTATCATTTATATCAGAAAGCACCGGAAACAGTGTATGTTTCCAACACTTCCATTCAATCATTTTTAGAATTGGACTACCTGCAATTTACCGCAGCGATTGATTTTTTGTTTCCTAATGCTATGTTTTCTACTGAACATGGCGTTAAAGGCGAAGAATATGACAATGTTGTCTTTGTTATCAGCAAAGGTTGGAATCTATATCAGTTCGAAACCTATGCACCGATGATAACAGGACACGCTAATATTCCCGAAGGAAAGCAAGCTTCTTATGAAAGAAACAGAAACCTATTTTATGTTTGTTGCTCAAGACCAAAAAAGAGATTGTTTTTCTTTGTGTCTGTTCCAATAGATGCAGTGTTCAGAGCTTTTCTGACTGAACTGGTTGGAACTGATAACATCTATACCTATAGCCAATATCTCAAAACAGATTTACAATAATTAACGAGAAACAGTGCCCACCGATCATTTCTGACGACCGATGGGCGCTGCTATTTATATTGATTATTTATCCTTCACACCGCTACCATCATCCTGACCCCTGAAACAGCGATCCACACGGCAAGACTGGCGACAATTGCTGCTACTACGAATCGGTCGTTGGTCGTATCAAGAATTTTTCGCACTTTGGTTCGCAGGCCCTGTTTTGAATGAAGTCAGCCAGCAATGGAGGCATCCTCAACGGCAGCCTCCAGCATGCCAAGGCACTTGTCGCCAACAATGAGCTTCAACCCGTCCAGACCACGCCCGCGGAGCCACTGAAAGAAGCTGACCCAGCTGGCCTTGTCCTCTTTCATACTCTCGGCAGCACCAAGAACCTCTCGGTACCCATCCTCATTGACCGCGATTGCCACCAGAATAGCCATATTTTCAAACTCTCCACACAGTTACGGCGCAGGTAGATCCCATCCACATAGACATATGGATAGCGTCCACCCTGCAGAGGGCGGTTTCGCCAATCCTCAATGTGGACATATGCTTTCTTGTTCAGCTCACTGATGGTGGAGGGGAGACCTTGCTGCCCCAGAGGGCTTCGGTGATGTCCTCCACTCGCCGGACGGATACGCCGGCCATGTACATCTCAATAAGAACCTCTTCCACACTGCTCTCCCGGCGGTGATACCGCTCCATGATGGCAGTTTCAAAGGAGATTCCCTTGAGCTTAGGCACCTTGATAACTTCTTCGTTTAGCTGTACAATTTTTTCGGACATGGTTTGCTGTCTCCTTTCAAAATGGTGTGTCGCGACTTCATTCTACCAGAGATCTGCAAACCATGTCTCTTTTTCTTTTCGCGAAACTTATTCTACCTGACCACTTATACCTTTTCCCTCAAAAATGGCGTTCTACTGTATAACACTTATAGACTGCACCCATAGAAAAGCAAGGGCGCGGTAGTTATTGATTGGCTACTGCGCCCCGGCTTTTCCTTGTTGAAAATCAAAATCCAAAATGTGATCTATCTCACTTTTCAATTAACCCTTGATTACGTGTATCGGCCTTAATAATATCCGAATGCAAGTTTTTATAGCTATCATTGTCATGGAACAAATAGCTAAATATATCTATGGCATTTTCCAATACACTCAAATAATCTCGCAACACCGAATATACATATTCAACATTTCTTCTAATTTCATTGTAATCCGTTTCAGACAGTCCCTGTAATGCTCTATCTCTATGACCGAGAAAATCGTAAAAGCGGTGGTATAACTTTTTCTTGCTTTTCATTGTATCCCATAGTTTTCCACTTGTTAAAGTAATAATACTTTGAGATCGTAGAAAAAGCATATCAAGAGCATCAAATTCCAATTTAGTTAGTACTGCTGAATAAAATTGTATGGTATTTTGACATTCGTTCTTAAGGGGTACGACTTTTTCTTTCACAAACTGTTCCATATAATCTATATCACAAGCATGATGATATAGTGGGTGCGCCCACGCTAACATATGCATAGATTGATTGATCATGTTATTCCAAAATCCAGAAATTGTAGCCCGCTTAATTGCGTCATCTTTCTTTTTCTGGGCAGCCTTATTGAGGCAATCTAAGAATACAGAAACTACCATTGAAGTCATTAAACCTGTTAAAATGCCTATTAACCAGTCGTATTTCGTTTCAACATTTTTGCAGAGCAAAACGCCAATTACTATACCAAATGCTATGCAGCCAACAGCAGTAATAAGTTTTAGATGATTACATTTTATCCAAAATTTAATGTGTTTTAGATCGGTTTTGATATGTTTCATTTTTGCCACCTACAAACTAATAGAATTGTAACTCTATGACTGATTGCAAAACATTTATCCCCAAACAAAGCTAATGATTATCAATAAATATTATATAATAGCTCTACATATATGGCAATTATCTAATCTCATATCTATCTTCTAAATCCCTGTTCGGTCTTAATACACTGTCGATATTCCGTTTGATAACATCGTATTCCCTGATCTGTTTTTGCGTTTGCCATACTCGGCATACAGGGCTTCTTTTTACTTTTGCAGTTTGGAATACTCCGCTTGCAGCGCAGAAATGTCGGAGAGTTTGAAAACGCCGGTCGTCTTTGGTGCCTTTGCCGTTGCTTTATGCAAAATGATTTCGCGCTCATGGGCTTCCCGGTAGCTGTTCTTATTCTTTGCCTTGCGGTATGCGTCACAGGCGGACTTCCGTTTGTACGTACCTTCCATGAATGAGGTCATCCTTGTCTCTGAACCCTTTATGAAATGTCCCTCTCTTTCTTCCGACAGGCCTTTCGCTGTAAAATTATGTTGAGAAGTATAGTATATCATCAAAAAAGCATCTACCAGCACATTCTCAAATTTCATTTTATTCCAAGCAATTCAGCCAGTCAGCAGCATATTTTACTGGATCTATCTTTTTGTTTATGCGGCGCATTTTTGCGGGTAGCTGCTATGGCAACTCTTTTTTATTCCGGTTCCTCCTCAGATGCGAAATGAACGCCCGTTCTCCTGGTTCGACAAGAGAATGAGCGCTCGCTTTCGTCGTTGTGCAGTTCTATTGAGAGCCTCCACGCCAGTTCAAATCCGGCGATAAAACTGTCGAGGGAGGTCTGTTCTATGATCAAGTTCTGGGCATCAATAATTCGTAGCACCAGCTTGCGTTCCGGCTTTGCCAGCGCCTCGATCAATGCTTTGTGGCACTCCTCCACTTCGTTCTCCTGTTCATCAAGCTCCGGGCGGACATAAAAGTAATCATGCAGCTCTTTGAGCAGTTTGTTTTCCATCGTCATCATCTCCTTGTGACCCAAACATATACCACATCTTCCGCAGAATATCCATCAGAATTTCAGAAGATTATCAAGAATATTTGCTGCTTCCCTGAGATCTTCCGTGGATGCTTCATTGGGCTTGTTTTCGCCTTTGGCGGCAATATGGGCCAGATAGGGGGCATAGTTCTGCCGTGTCATTGCGGTCCTGAAGTGGCCCAGCATCTGAGAAACCTCTTTCGTGTCCATTCCATTTTGCAGCGATAGGACGGCGCAGGTGTGCCGGAGATCTGCGAACCGAATGTGATCCAGCCCGGCCTCTTGGATGATCTCATTGTGTAGCCGGCGCACCATCTGGGGTGAGTAGGGCCTCTGGGTGGCCGGGTGCATGAACATGAGCGGACTTCCTGGGTGTTTAGCGTGTTCCAGGCGCAGGAGTTCAACCGCTTCCGGGGTCAGAGTGACGCTCCTGGTGCCGCCTTCGTACTCCACCAGCTCCCGCCGTTCCACCGAGCGTTTCTCAGTGATGGTCAGCGTCCGCTCCTTTGCGTCCAGGTCGCTCCACTTCAGGGCAATCAGTTCTCCCTGCCGAAGTCCCGCTGTCAGCGCCAGCAGGAACATGGGGAGGTGGCCCAGCCGTTCCGCCGCGTCCAGATAGTCCTCCATCTCTGTCGGTGTCAGAACATTGGCGCTGACCTTCTTGGGCTTGAGGTAGTGAAATGCTCGGGCGGGGTTGTCCGTTATCAGTCCATCCCGGATTGCCTGATCCAGACATTGCTGGAGCAGCCGGTGGATGTGCCGCATGGTATGCTCCCCCAGCCCTGGGTATTCGGGGCTTTCCAGGCGGTGACCGCCAAAGCGCCTGCGCTCCTCCAGGAAATCTCCCACCTGCTCCACGGTCAATTCAGAGAGTGGGATCTCCCCCAGGCCAGGGAGGATATGGTTCTTAAAGATGTAACCGTGGGCCGCGTAGGTAGTCGGCCTGTTCTGGTTCTTGTCATAGACCTCCTGCCAGCGGAGGATATACTCTCTCAGCGTCATATCCCCACCTCCCAGCATTGGTGTTGCAGGTTCCGGAAGGACACCCACGGCAACCCCGCCTGTTTGAGTATCCGCTTGTGGAGGTAGTAGAACTCGTGGAGCTGATACGGCGCTCCGGTCTTGGGGTTGAGGAACACATAGCGGCCGGTTTCCGGCATCCGTTCCAGAAGATGTTCCGCCTTGCTGTTGAGAGTCAGCAGGCGCTGTCCCTTGAGGATGTAGCGGCAGCGGATATGAAAATCGGCCCACGACAAGGTGATGAGTTCACATTGCCGCAAGCCGCTGGAGAGTCCTGTGTAGATGAGAGGGAGTACGCCCAGTTGTCCCGCCGCGTCCAGGTACCGCTGGAGTTGCCCCAGGCGCAAGGGAGTTGTTCGATATGCTTCTGCTTGTGGCTCCTGACAGAGCCGTACCGGGTTGTAGGGGATGCGCTGGTCACGGGCTGCCTCGTCCATGCAGCGCCGCAGGAGCAGGTGGACGCACCAGATGCTTCTGGCGCTGAGTCCCTGGCTCCGCAGGCTGTCATAGAAACTGGTGACGGTGTCTTCGGTCAGCTCCGCCAGCCGGATATCCCCGATTCCTGGGAGGATGTGGCGGTAGATCAGGTTTCGGTATCCGCCCACGGTGCTGCCGCTCCATTTGCCCCGGTTCTCGCAGAACCAGCGGTCACACCACCGGCCTACTGTATAGCTATTTCCTTTCTGCATGTCGCCGCCTCCTTTTGGCAAACGAACAATACCACAGAAAGAGAGAAATAGCCACTACTTTATCGCCCCATGTATGCCTTTGTTGTCTTTTTTGCGGCGGCATGGTAAAATGAGTTAACTTTCCATGCTATTTGTAAAGAGTGCCTTATTCTTTGTTTATGCGGCGCAGTTTCTGCGCCTCTGTTCTGAGGTGATTGGCCTGCCATCGCCCCCTCAAGCTGGGGGGAATATCTTTTAATACACAGAATCCAATCCCACACAAATCCCAAAAGACGAAAGGGTTTCTTGAAACAAGCAGGGCAAAAGAGTGTTAAAGAGGAACTGCCCAAGCAGAGGAAAGGGCCAAAGAGGACGAAAGCGTGTCGGCTGAAGGCTCCGACACACATTTGGGAGCAAGATGCCGGGAGTTCGAGTCTCCCCACTCGGACCAAAATCCGTCAAAATCTTGTGATTTTGGCGGATTTTTCTTAATTTTTATAATGAGAATATTCTATTAAATCTCACTATCCATTTTTACTTTTCTTGAGGTGCCGAAATATGGTGATCGAGACAAAACGGTTGATCCTGCGCCCCTTTTTGGAGACGGATGCAGCGGATGTTTACGAATATCTGAAAGAACCCGCGGTCAACTGCTTTGCCTGCATGAAGCTGCACTCCCTGGATGAGGCCAGGGCGGAAATGAAGAAGCGGCTCGGCGAGACGGAGTACTACTTCGCCATCACCCTGAAGGAGGGCGGCAAAGTGATCGGAGAGATTGACGCCTACCCGGAGGCGGGCGAGCCACATGCAGGCGAGGACGCCGTGCGGGACACCTTCAGCCCCTGCTGGATGCTCAACGAGGCCTATCAGGGCAAAGGGTACGCCTTCGAGGCGGCCCAGGCCTTCTTTGACTATCTCTTCTCCCAAAAGGGCGCACGGCGCATCTACGCCTACACCGAGGACTACAACCTTGCCAGTCAGCACCTGTGCGAGAAGCTGGGGATGCGCCGGGAGGGCGTGTTCCTGGAATTCATCTCCTTCGTGAACAATCCCGACGGTACCCCCAGATATGAAAATACCGTGCAGTACGCCATTTTGAAAAAAGAGTGGGACCGCCGCCAGCGGTCCGATTGATCCGATACCGCCCGCTGAACATCCGTGGATGCCGGCGGGCGGTATTCTTTGTTTATAGCTTGTTAAAAATTGATATGCCTGATACCTCGATCTGATCCCCCTTGCCAGCAGAGTCTTTCCCAGATACAATGGGGACAAAAGGCAGTCAGTCCCCGTCCTGCCGGACGAAATGTGAAATACCAGGGAGGGTGAAACCATGCAGCACGAATGCAGAATTACAGTATTGGAGACCAAAGTGTTTCCGGAGTATCAGGAGAAGTATCTTGCGGATCCCAAATCAGGTCCCTGCCCCTGCTTTCAGAAGGGAGATACCTTTTTGCTCAAGCGTACCGCTGAGCGGGACGATTTTTACTACCTGATGAACGGGAAATTCTGCGGGGAGGCGTGGGACGCCATCAGCCGGTATGTCTACACAGCCCTCCAGGGCGGATCCATCATGCACAAGTGGACCAATGATGAGCGGATGATGATCGCCTGCTGCAACGACGGGACCCGGCCGGTGATCTTCAAGATCGAGCGGATCGATATCCCCGAGACCGAAGAGGAACGGGAATGGCTGGAAAAGCAGAATTTCAAGAATACGGCAGAGGATGCCTACACCGGCTGAATCAGGGACAGGCGCATCATAACACCCCAAAAGTGGAACACACCGGCCCTCTCTGTCTATTTCAGGGATACTTAATGCAAAGCGGAGCGCTCACACGGGCGCTCCGCTTCTTCATAGTTCTCTTTGCAGGTACACCATGTCCACCAGCTGCACCTCACCCTCGTAGATGGGGTGGTCGTAGTGGTCGGTGAAAAAGTTCTTGACCAGATGGTGCCTGCGAAAGCCGCAGGATTCATAAAACGGGATCGTGGAGGGACTATCTCCGGTGCCCACTTGCATCGTTACATACCGGCCCGCGTATGTCCGGATGAGAAAGTCCACCAGGGCTTTTCCGTAGCCCCTGCCCTGGAAATCAGGCTCCACAGCAATGTTCTTCAGCTCCAGAATGCCGTTCCCTTCGTCGGTTACCACGCATTCCGCCTTAACGCCGTCATCCTCCAGCACATACATGGTCCCGCGCTCCAGATAGCGGTCCAACATGTCCTCCTGCTCGTCGGCCAGCAGCAGTAAGTCGAGATATCTCTTTTTGTCCGTCTCCACTTTTCTGATTTCCATAGGCACACCTTATTTTTTCAGAAGCCGCTTCAGCGCAGCGGCGTCCAGCAGATTTACCGTCACGAATTTCCCCCGATAGAATACCGCCCAGTTATTGAACACACAGGGCAAGGCCTTGGCCTTCTCCAGGGTGTCCACCGAAATGAGGTTGCAGGGTGTCTCCAGTTCTTCGCAAGTCTTGCGCACCAGCTCCACGTTCTGGTGGATATAGGGACACTGAGCGCTGTAATAGACGGTCAGTTCCTGAGTTTCGATGGCCTGCCCCTTGGTGTTCTCCCCGAAGCGGGCCTTCGCCCGGTCAAAGGAGAGAGCCAGCAGCCGATAGCCGTCCGGAGTGATATCCACCGTTTCAAATCCATGCTTCTCTGCGAAGGCCTGGTCTGAGAGCCAGGCCTTTTGCTTTTCCGCCCCCAGCATACATACGCCGGACTTTCCCTTAGCCATAGCGTCGGCCAGGCAGTACTGCATCAGCTGCCTGCCGTAGCCCTTGCCCTTGAACTCCCCGGTGACCCACAGGCAGTAGATATAGAGGTAGTTATCCCCATCCACCGGCACCCAGGCAGTCTCCAGCGGAGCATACTCGATGAACACCACGCCCTTGGCGTCCAACTTGCGGAACACATGTCCCTCCCGGAGCCGCTCTCGGAGCCAGGCCCGCTTGGCCTCTACGCCGAGGTGGGGCTTCTTGCTGCGGATGATGCAGCACAGGTGCTCCCGATCCAGATTTTCTTCCGTCAGATTGAGAAATCGTTCGCTCATGGGGCCTCCTCAAAAAAATCACAAATCAGCGCGGCCAGTTCTTTCGCCTGGGAATAGATCAACGGATGGCCGCCTGTCTCAAAAATACGGCAGGTGATCTGTGGAGCGGCTGCTGTCCAGTTTTTACTCTCCTCAATACAGTGGCCGGAGAGCATCTCGTCCTCCCGGCTTACCGTGACCAGCAGCGGGCATTGGATCTCGTCTATAGGCCGAGGGAACAGCGGCCCTGGCCGGCGCGCCAAATGGACCAGCGCTTCCGTGTCCTGATCCACAACCCGTTCCCAGTCCTCACCCTGGCACCATCGATAAAACTCCCGGGCAGATGGATCCGCCTTGGCTCTGCGGCGTTCTTCTGTCATGGATCGGGCAAATTCGTTTGGCAGTGTGCTGCCGTCAAAGCTGTCAGCCACAATTTTACCGAACAACTCCGGCGCCTGAAATCCAGCGTGGATGGCGGCGTAAGCCCCACCGCTGGTCCCCACCAGATTGGCCTTGGCGTATCCCAAGCGGCGGCACAGCTCCACCACCTGTCTTCCTTGGTCGGCCCATATGTCAGAAGGAAACGCAGGCAGGCGTTCTGACTGCCCATTCCCCAAAAAATCTATTAAGACGATTTTGCCGTGAGATTGATACAGAGGCAGTAGCGGTTCAAACATACGGGAAGAGGCGGTGTTTCCATGAAGAAAGATCCAGGGCGTTCCTTCGCCATATTCCTGATAGTAGACCCGCATTCCTTGATAAGCAAAGTAAGACATGATAAGCCCTCCAAACTCAATTTCACACTTGTTTTGTGGCAGGGCTCCATTCCCCTGCAATTCAGAACGGATTTCTCATGCTCTCACTTCCCTTCTTTCCAGCTTTCATGGTACCAAATAATCAGAAAAAGCGCAACGGGAATAGAAACATGACAGACAGTTGTCCTGTTCCTATGCTATAATGCAGACAGAAATGCGAAAGGCGGTGTACCCTATGAAGATGGAGCGGCTCATCGGCATCCTGTCCATTTTGCTTCAGCGGGAGAAGGTCACCGCCCCGGAGCTGGCAGAACAGTTCGAGGTGTCCCGACGGACCATCCAGCGGGACATCGAGTCCCTGTGCCGGGCGGGCATTCCCATTTCCACCGCCCAGGGTGCAGGCGGCGGCATTTCCATCATGGAGGGATACCGGGTGGATCGGACGGTGCTTACCGCCCCGGAGCTGCAGGCCATCCTGGCAGGCCTCAGGAGTCTGGACAGCGTCAGCGGCACCCGGCGCTACGCCCAGCTGATGGAAAAGCTGTCCGCCGGAACAGGCGGGCTGGTACCCGGCGGCGCCCACATGCTCATCGACCTCTCCTCTTGGTATAAAACCAGCCTGCCGCCCAAAATTGAGCTCATCCAGGGGGCCATTGAGCAGCACCGCGCCATCCGTTTTACCTACTTCTCCCCCAAAGAGAAATCGGTGCGCACTGTGGAGCCCTACTACCTGGTGTTCCACTGGTCCACCTGGTATGTATGGGGCTGGTGCCGGATGCGGAAGGATTTCCGCCTGTTCAAATTGAACCGCATGACGGACCTCTTCGCCGGAGAACCCTTTGAGCCAAGACACGCACCCTTGCCCGACCTGGAGCCGGAACGGATCTTTCCGATCAAGTATCAGGTCACCGTTCTCTTTGATCCCACCTGCCGCTGGCGGCTGGTGGAGGAGTACGGGGCGGACCGCTTTACCGTGGAGCCGGACGGCATGCTGCGCTTCACCGGCGGCTTTCCCGACGCCGACAGCGTGCTCAGTTGGGTGCTCACCTTCGGGGACAAGGCGGAGCTGCTGGAGCCGGAGGAGTTGAGGGAGCAGCTTGGTGCGTTGACAAAAGCGCTGGCCCATCGTTACAGGAGGGATTGACATGGCCTCTCATCAGGACTTTGTGGACTATGTGGCCGAGCAGTTGCGGGAGGCGGGCACCATCCGCAGCCGTAAGATGTTCGGCGAATATGGCCTCTACTGCGACGGCGTGTTTTTCGCCGTCATCTGTGACGACCAACTTTTTGTCAAGGTTACCCCGGCGGGCGAGGCGGCCTTTCCCGACCTGCCCAAGGTTCCGCCCTATGAGGGGGCCGGGGACTATATCTGGGTGGAGGATGTGGACGACCGGGACATCATGACTGCACTCACCCGCCTCACCTGTCTGGCCCTTCAGGCCCAGCCCAAAAAACGGAGGAAATAGCCGTGACCTTTGACTATAAAAAAGAGTATAAGGAATTCTATCTGCCGCCCAGGACACCGGGCATCGTCACAGTGCCCGCCATGAACTTCCTGGCGGTGCGGGGCCAGGGCGATCCCAACCAGGAAGGCGGCGCTTATAAGCAGGCCCTGGAACTGCTTTACGCTGTGGCCTACACCATCAAAATGAGCAAGATGGGTAAGCACAAGCTGGAGGGCTATTTTGACTATGTGGTGCCGCCTTTGGAGGGCCTGTGGTGGCAGGAGGGCACCCACGGCGTGGACTATTCCCGCAAGGCGGATTTTCGGTGGATCTCCCTCATCCGCCTGCCGGAGTTCGTGACCCGGGAAGAGTTCGACTGGGCGGTCCGGGAAGCGACAGCCAAAAAGAAAAAGGATTTCTCCAAGGTCGAGTTCTTCACCTACGATGAGGGCCTCTGTGTCCAGTGTATGCACCTCGGCTCTTACGACGACGAGCCGGAGACGCTGGCCCGGATGAATGCCTTTGCGGCAGAGCAGGGCTATGCGGTGGACTTCTCTGAGACGCGCTTTCACCACGAACTCTATCTCTCCGACCCCAACCGCACCGCGCCGGAAAAGCGGAAGACCATCCTGCGACACCCGCTCAAATCAAGCTTGTAATCCAGTCCCAAGGCCGCTATAATAGAAGAAAAAGCCGCTGTCTGGCGGCGGAAAACGAGGAATGGATATGAAGCTTCCCGAGAAGAAACAGCGCTGGGTCTATCATGCAGAGGCTCTGCCGCAGGCGGCAGGCGAGGGCGTCACCCGCCGGGTGCTGGCTTACACCGACGGCCTGATGTGTGTGGAGAACACCTTCGAAAAGGGGGCTGTGGGCGCACTGCATCACCACCCCCACACCCAGATCACCTATGTGGTGTCGGGTGCGTTCGATTTCACGGTGGATGGCGTGACCCACACGGTGCGGGCAGGGGACACCATCCTGAAAGAGGACGGCGTGGAGCACGGTTGCGTCTGCACCGAGGCAGGCATCCTGCTGGACATCTTCACCCCCATGCGGGAGGATTTTGTCTAAAATAAAATGAGCCGCAGCCCATCCCACCGGGGAAAGGTTGCGGCTCGTTTTTATGCACTGAAACTCAGGCGGCAGTGGAAGAAGCGGCCTCGGAGGAAGCAGCCTCAGAAGATGCAGCCTCGCTGGAGACCTCGGATGCGGCCTCAGAAGAGGAAGCCTCGCTTGCAGCCTCGGAGGAAGCGCTGTTCTCCTCGGCCACGGCAGAGGTGGAAGCAGCCTCAGACTGAGCGGCAGCAGAAGCAGCCTCAGAGGTGGAAGCGGCGGTAGAAGAAGAGCTGCCGCAGGCAGTCATGCTGACAGCCAGGACCAGAGCAGCAACGGTAACAGCAACATTCTTGAGTTTCATATCGAAAATCTCCTTACTTTTGAAAAAACAGTTTCGCGGAAGGCTGTACAGGTGAAACCTTTCCGCAAGAAGATATTCTAGTCCGTTTTCGAAAAAAATCAAGCCCTTTTTTGACAAAGATTCTATTTACCGAAGAGATTCTACACTTTTGTTATAACTTATCGCCAAAAGTCAAAGATTTTTGACGTGCAAAAATGAAACACTCCGGGCTTTTCCGGAAGAGAAAAGCGTGGTATAATGGAACCTATGAAAGAGAACGATGGCAGGTCTGGTTACAAAGCAGCAGAAATGGATCCCGCAAATCATGCGGATGATATTGAGGTGGAACGATATGGACATCAAAAAAGTTGCAGTTCTGGGAGCCGGTGCGGTCGGCTCCTACGTGATCTGGGGGCTTTCGGCCCGCAGGGACATTGAGCTTGGCGTGGTGGCCGATGGCCCGCGCGGCGAGCGCCTGAAGAAGGATGGCTGTGCCATCAACGGCAAAATCTACCGCCCGGCGGTCTGGACGCCGCAGGAGGCGCATGACGCTGACCTTCTCATCGTCTGCCTGAAATACGGCGCACTGCCCGGCGCACTGGACAGCATCAAAGCCGTCACCGGCCCCCATACCACCATCATGAGCCTGATGAACGGCGTGGACAGCGAGGACATCATTGCCTCTGCCGTGGGTGGGGAGCATCTGCTTTACTCCCTCATCAAAGTGGCGTCTCACAAGGAGGTGGACGGCTTCCATTTTGACCCGGCGACCACCGTTGGCATCATCTTCGGCGAGAAGGAGCTGCCCTGCGGCAGCCCCCGCGTCAAGGCCGTGGAGGCCCTGTTCGGCGGCACAGAGCTGCACTTCCGGGCCACCGACTGCATCCAGGAAGAGATGTGGAGCAAGTTCCGTCTCAACGTCTGCAACAACCTGCCCCAGGCCATCCTCGGCGCAGGCGTAGGCTGCTACCGTGACAGCGTCCATATGAAGGCCATCAGCGACGGCCTCCGCCGTGAGCTGGAAGCCATTGCCGCAGCCAAAGGCATTGACATGCAGAAGGTGGATGCCGTGTCCGGCAAGGGCTGCGCCGTCAAGCCCTCGGCCCGCTACTCGACGCTGCAAGACCTCGACGCCGGACGCCATACCGAAATCGATATGTTCTCGGGTGCGCTCATCCGGATGGGCAAAGAGCTGGGCATCCCGACGCCCTACAATGAGTTTGCTTATCACATGATAAAAGCGCTGGAAGAAAAGAACGACGGTAAGTTTGATTATACCGGCCCGAATCAGGAAATGACATGGGCAAAGTGACAGGAGAAATGCAGATGAATATTACGGTCTATCTGGGGGCCAATGAGGGCAGCGACCCGGCCCTGAAGCAGGCGGTGGAGGAACTGGGCCGCTGGATCGGCGAGAGCGGGAACGCGCTGGTCTACGGCGGCTCCCGCAGCGGACTGATGGGTCTGCTGGCCCCCAGCGGTCTGACGGCGGGGGGCGAAGTGACCGGCGTCGAGCCCCAGTTCTTCATCGACTCCGAGGTGCAGTATGACGGCCTGACCAGGCTCATCGTCACGCAGGACATGACTGAGCGCAAGACCAGGATGATAGAACTGGGCGACGCCTTTATCGCCTTCCCCGGCGGCACCGGTACGCTGGAAGAGATCGCCGAGGTGATGTCCAAGGTCTCGCTGGGCCATCTGGACGCGCCCTGCATCCTCTATGACCTCGACGGCTACTACGCCGGCCTGAAAGCTCTGCTGGCTCACATGGTCGAGATGGGGCTGTCCAGCCCCGAGCGGCAGAGCGGCATTTATTTTGTAAAGAATCTGGACGAGATAAAGAGCATCCTGAAACGGGCATAAGAAAAGCGCTGGAAGCGGTGTAAAGGATTCCAGCGCTTTTTATTATCTGCTTACATGGAGATGACGCCCAGCGCGTTTGCCACCGAGCTGATGAGGATGATGGCCGCGAAGATGGGGCAGAGGTACTTTATCATAAAGTTGAAGATGCGCTTGCGGCGGAAGGGCTTGCCTTCCAGCGTGACTTCTTCCTCGATTTTCTCCACACCGATGACCCGGGACACCAGCAGGCAGGTGGTGATGGCTGCAATGGGCATCATGACGGAGTTGGTGAGGAAATCGAAGAAGTCGAGGAACTGCATCCCAAAGACCGTGAACCGGGCCAGAGGGCCGTAGCCCAGAGCCGACAGACTGCCCAGCACCAGCATGATGATGCCGATGAGGACGGTGGCCTGCTTACGCTCCCAGCCCAGCTCGTCCTCGAAGGTGGAGACAGCGCTTTCCGTCAGGGCGATAGAGCTGGTGACGGCGGCAAAGAGCACCAGCGTGAAGAAGAGGATGCCCACCACGGTGCCGAGCCCCATGCTCTCAAAGACCTTCGGGATGGTGATGAACATGAGGGCCGGGCCGGCCTGCAAAGTGTCCGGGTCGCCGCCCGAGAAGGAGAAGACCGCCGGAATGATCATCAGGCCCGCCATGATGGCAATGGCCGTGTCGAAGATCTCCACGTTCTCGGTGGACTCCTCGATGGAGACATCCTTCTTCATGTAGGAGCCGAAGGTGACGAGGATGCCCATTGCGATGGAGAGGGAGTAGAACATCTGCCCCATGGCGGTCACGACGGTCATCCAGGAGAAATTGGAGAGATTCGGCACGAGGAAATACTTCACGCCCTCCAGCGCACCCGGGCGGGTGACGGAGTAGCCCGCGATGATGACGGACAGCACCACGAGGATGGGCATCATCACCTTGGAGACCCGCTCCACGCCGTTGCGCACACCGGCAAAGATAA
>OLGB01001195.1_pt1 | contig 32580 bp, 41 predicted proteins | sample 1605691 | NCBI WGS metagenome assembly OLGB01 (sample SAMEA3888925, study PRJEB22519) | human gut metagenome | biome: human gut; feature: human-associated habitat; material: faeces | place: Denmark | collected 2010 | reverse complement strand
TCATCAAAAGTAAAAGAACACATTTTATTAAAAACATAGTCTAGTTCATTACGGCATGTGTTTAAATCGAAATCCGGATTTTCATTTTCAGCCTCAAGTAAATTCAGGAAAGCAAGATAGAATTCAGAATAAAGCGATTGTGAATGAACATCCATCAGATGAATATTTTGCGTGAATAAATCAAGAAAGATACTTCGTGCTTCAAAACCAAGTGAGCTCAAATTGTTGTCAGAAAGAAATCCGGCACAATATTTTTGATAAAAGGGAATATAGAATTTATCCAGTCTTTCCTTATAGACAACTTTTTTAGAAGTAAGAAGGTCTTTAATAAAGTTCGAGTAAATGGCAATGCACGAGCCAATCAGTGAAATTATAGCAACAATTATAGAAACCATGATATTTAATCCCCCTATATATGATGAGCAGATTATATCACATATTTGGAAATTTAACTATTTGAGGAGGTGCAAGAGTGAATTATACAGCAATAGCAATAACAGCAATTATCTGCATCACAATATTGATGTTATGCAATGAACCGAGACATAAGGACAAATAGTAACTAAATAATATTAGATAACAAAGAAAGAACGGGTGATTGTATGGACAAATACATATTAAAAAACACCATAACATATCCCGATGGGAGTGTAGTTAATACTTTTGCTCCAGAAGAACTTACAGCGGAGGAGAGAGAAGCTAGGCAGAATAGATTAAGGGCCGCTGTAGAGAACTTCGCGCGAAATATCAGTATGAGAAAGGAAGCAAGAGTATGAGAAAAATAGGATTAATAATATCTTACAACAAGAGAATCAATGAGAATCTTATGAATGGTAACACGGAGCTGGCTGCCAGATGGTATACAAGGCTGAGATTGTTGGAGATATTCAGCTTTGTGCCGGAAGGAGCATACAGACTTCCAACTATATAAAAAGAGCTGCAGTGAGGCAACACCGCAACTCAGATAATAACTCAATGATAGTGTAGACCATTTTGGAGTAAAAAGCAATGTGGAATTATGAATGTAGTTACTGTGGTGCTCTTTTAGATCCTGGAGAAAGATGTGACTGCCAGGATAAGGAGGAAGAAAGACGCAGACAGTATATGGGTAATTTTAGGGAGTCCCGAAACGGGCAAATGGTATTTAATTTTGGAGAAAATAATGAGAACAACAAAGATTCAAATTCGAGACATACTGGGTATCAGGGAATTTAACATGAATGGTGAAAGCATAGAGCTTTCAGGCTCAAATGGTGTAGGTAAATCATCGGTACTTGATGCTATCAGATATGCATTAACTAATAAATCTGGGAGAGATGTAATTGTAAGACGCGGAGCTGTTGAAGGAGAAATTCTTATTGAGACGGACAGCGGATTATCTATTGATAGAAAGAGCCGTATTAATAGAGCGGATTACAAATCTATCAAGCAGAATGGGCGTGAAATAGGAAGCCCGGAAGCTTTTCTTAAGGAGATATTTACTCCTTTGCAGCTTAATCCAATAGAGTTTATGGCTATGGATAAGAAACAGCAGAATGCAATCATTCTGGATATGATCCAGTATGACTGGGATATGAACACTATTAAGCAGTGGTTTGGAGAGATACCGGCATGGGTTAATTATGACCAGAATATTCTTGCAGTTCTTAATGACATTCAGAGTGAAAATGGAGAGTATTACCAGAACAGAAGGAATATAGACAGAGACAGAAGAAATAAGATAGCGTTTATAGAAGATATAGGCAGGACACTTCCAGAAGGTTATGACGCTGAGAAGTGGAGAAATGCATCTGCTGGAGATATCTATAGACAGATAGAAAGTATTCAGCGTGATAATCAGCTTGTGGAGCGTGCCAAGCAGGTGATTGAGAACAAGAACAATAAAATTCGTAAGTTTGAGGCAGATAGAGAGATTGAAAAAGCTGCTATTGAAAGAGAATTCAGTTCTCGTGATAAGCAGATAACAGAGGATATTACAAGACTTGAAGGTCAGATTGTAAGTTTAAGGCAGGAACAGAGCAGTCTTGCATCTAAGAAGGCAGACAAGCTTGCTCTGGCAGATAAAACTTATGAGGCCTCCGTTGCTGAATATAACGCACAATGTGCTGAGTACAATGAGTATGTTGACAGAGATATAAGAGATACATCTGAACTTAGTAAACAGGCACAGGCTATTGAAGATATGAAAGCCCACATTAATGAGTATGACAGAATGGTAATGCTTCAGAATCAGGTAGATGATCTGGCAGAGCAGTCACAGATTCTAACAGATAAGATTGAGAAAGCGCGAACATTACCAGGAGAAATACTGGAGGAATGCAGCATACCAATTGAAGGACTTTCAGTTGAAAATGGAATACCTCTTATTAATGGGCTTCCAATCAGTAATTTATCAGAGGGGGAAAAACTGGATTTATGCATTGATGTAGCTCTGCAGAAGCCGAATGGAATACAACTTCTGCTTATAGATGGTGTGGAGAAGCTTTCTACAACACTTAGAAATCAGCTTTATAAGAAGTGCAAGGACAAGGGACTGCAGTTCATAGCAACAAGAACAACAGATGATACAGATTTAATGGTTACAGAATTATAGGAGGGTTAATTAATGGACAACATGATACCAATGGGACAGCAGATGGCTGTTCCTAAAACATCACAGACAGAGATGATGATAAGCAGGCAGGCACAGGAAGTTCAGGGAGCAATAGTAATGGCCAAGAAGTTCCCAAGAGATGAATATGACGCAATGGAGAGAATCAAGAGAACATGCCAGAGAGCAACTTTAGCAGAGCAGGCTATATATTCTTATCCAAGAGGCGGACAGACAGTTATTGGACCATCTATAAGGCTTGCAGAAGCTCTTGCTCAGAACTGGGGTAATATTGATTACGGAGTTATTGAACTTGAACAGAAGAATGGTTCTTCAGAGATGATGGCTTATGCCTGGGATCTGGAATCAAATACAAGAGTTACCAAGATATTTACAGTAGAGCATAAGAGAGACACTAGAAAGGGTACATATCAGCTTACAGACAGCAGAGATATTTATGAGGCAACAGCTAATTTTGGTGCAAGACGAATGAGAGCCTGCATTCTTGGAGTTATACCGGGAGATGTTGTTGATATGGCTGTTGGAGAGTGTAAAGAAACCGTTAGAAAAGGAATAGGCAAGGAGCCTATTAATGAAAGAGTAACCAAGCTTATTAATGCATTCAAGGTAGAATTTAAGGTAACAAGAGAACAGATAGAGAAGTATGCAGAGCGTAACTGTGCAGATTTCGGGGAAGATGAATTTATTAACCTTAAGGGAGTATATAAAGCCCTTAAGGATGGACAGGCTAAAGCGGAAGATTATTTCCCGGTAGAAGAGGAAGTCCCTAATCCTATGGGAGGTGCTGCAGAATGATATTGACAAGTGAAAATTATTACAGTACAGAAGCGGACAAAGAGTATTTAAGTGTATCTCAATATAAGAATTTTGTCGGTTCGCTTGGTCGTCCTGGCTGCGAAGCCTATGCAATGGCTAAACTCAATGAAGAATGGGTTGAGAATATGGAAGATTCAGATGCTCTTATGGTTGGATCTTATGTTGATGCACATTTTGAGGGAACGCTTGATGTATTCAAGGCACAACATCCATGTATGTTTAAGAAAGATGGTTCACTTATGGCTAAATATATTAAGGCCAATGAAATGATTAACAGATGTGAACGAGATGAGTTATTTATGGCATATATGAGCGGTGAAAAGCAGGTAATAATGACCGCTGATATGTTTGGTGCTAAATGGAAAATTAAGATTGACAGTTATATCAAGGATAAGTGCATTGTTGACCTTAAGACATGCCAGAGCATAACCAAGACATTCTATCATGCAGATGCAGGCAACATGAATTTTCTGCATGAGTGGGGATATTACCTTCAGGGAGCTGTATATCAGAAGGTTGTGGAAATTAATACAGGAAAGAAACTGCCGTTCTTTATAGCAGCAGTATCAAAAGAGAAAGAGCCGGATATACAGGTTATAGCATGTGAACAGTCTCTTCTTGATGAAGCTCTTGCAGAAGTTGAGAATAATGTGCCTAAGATACTGGCATTAAAGAATAATGACATAGATCCAGTAAGGTGTGAACACTGTGATTACTGCAAGCATACAAAGATACTTAAAGCTCCTATCTGGTCAAGTGATTTGATTGGGGAGGTATAAGATGAAAAGTGTTTTAACAAAATATAACGGATTCTGTATCTTTTGCGGTAAGCCTACACAGACAGAACATCATTTGTTATTTGGTATAGGAATCAGGGAACTTGCAGAAGAAGATGGAATAAAGATACCTGTATGCGACGCTGAACACAATATGGCAGGCGGTACAAGGCAGATACATGATAACAGCGTTGCTGAAAAGCTGAGTAAGATAGCAGGTCAGCTTGCATGGGAAAAAGAATATTATAGAAGTCTTTATGGGAATGAAGATGATCCTGCCAGAGAAGTTTTCAGAGAAAGATATGGAAGGTCTTATTTATAACTGCTGAATATATCACATTTTTCGCACAGCAGAATAAAACCAGTCTCCCGGCTGCATACTTACCGGGAGGCGGAAAGGAGAAAGATGCTCTATGCATTTACAATCAAAGGCACACTGCCGGGATTGAATGAATACCTTAAAGCGGAAAGATGTTTTCATAATGGACATTGTGCCGGCAATGATATGAAACAGCAGTATCAGATGCTTATATCTAACGCAATAAGGCTTAAATTAAAGCGTACTCATATAAATAATCCAGTGAGGATTAAATACACCTTCTATGAGCCTAATAAAAAGCGTGACCTTGATAATATATCAGGTACTGCACATAAGTTTATACAGGACGCACTTGTTAAGTGTAAGGTTCTGGATAATGATGGCTGGAACAATATAGTAGGTTTTGAAGACCATTTCTTCACAGACAAGCATAATCCACGAATAGAGGTGGTATTGGAAGAGGTGGTGCAGTGAGGACAGAACAGAGAATCGACTACATAAAACAACTGAACGGGTTTGAAAGGTGGCTCGAAAGTCATTACTTGCCGGGCTCAGCGCAGTTATTGTACTACAAATTACTTAGTATTAATAACATGGCTGGGTGGTGCGAGTGGATACAAGTAGATAACCAGCGAGTAATGTCTCGTTGTCAGATGTCAAGAGAGGCTACATTAGTCGAGAATAGGAACAGATTAATAGATGCAGGTCTTATAGAATTCCAAAGAGGTAAGAAAGGAAGTCCTAATAAATATAAAATTTGTACTTTCAAATCCGTAGGACAAAGCGTAGGAGAAACCGTAGTACAATCCGTAGGACAAAGCGTAGGAGAAACCGTAGCCATATATAAACATAAACAAAAACAAAATAATATAGCGCCTGCGCGCGCGAAAAAATTTGCAAATTACGAACAGCGTCCGCCTAAGGACCCTGAATTTTATAATGCCCTGTTAGAGAACAACAGGGAGTAGGAGGATATATGATTGCAGAGATAATAAGCTTTATAGCCGGAGCAGCATTAGCAAGTGTTATCGTCGGATTCTGTAAAGCTGGAAAGGACAACTAATGACACAGGAAACATTATTGCAGATAGGAAAACTTGGATTAGCGATTGAAGATGGCGCAAATATGGTACTGGATATGTACCGCGTCAAGGAAGAGCTTACTGGAGAAGATTTGTTTAAGGGAGAGCCGAGTGAAGACAGAAGCCATTACGCAGGATATACAGAGCTGTACAAGCTCCCAGGCATGAAAGATATAGCAGATGATGCAGCCGAATATATAAAGAATCGCTTAGGTGAGGTAATTGAGGAACATTGTAAGTCTTTAGAAGCCTGTATATCAGCTTTAGGTAACGCGGTAACAGTAAAAGAGGACAAGCCGGACAGAAAGGCGAAGTCTCCCAGTAAAGAAGCGCAATGATGCTTTTGGGTTTTATTGTGCACAATGTGGTAAATATGTATCCACAATAACGGTAAGCAGAGAGACATGGGGCTACAAAAGAAATTGTAAATATTACTGCTCATATAAATGCATGAGGGCAGCAGAGAAATAAGAATATCAGAAAGGAGCTTGCTAGAGATTAACATGATAAACGGAGAACTGATAGTTGACAACTTTGCGGGTGGAGGTGGAGCTTCCACTGGGATAGAAGAGGCTACAGGCTTTAGTGTGGATATAGCAATTAACCATGATCCTAAGGCTATTGCAATGCATAAAGCAAACCATCCGAATACAAAGCATTATTGCGAAGATGTATGGCAGGTAGACCCAGTGCAGGCATGTAATGGGCATCCTGTGGGGCTTGCCTGGTTCTCTCCGGACTGTAAACATTTCAGCAAGGCAAAAGGCGGTAAGCCAAAGGATAAGAATATAAGAGGTCTTGCATGGGTAGCATGCAGGTGGGCTGGACTGGTAAGACCTAGAGTAATCATGTTGGAGAATGTGGAAGAATTTAAAACATGGGGACCATTGAACAGGGGGCATCATCCAATAAAAACAAAGCAGGGCAAGACATTTAATAAATTTGTAAGCCAGCTGCAGGATTTAGGATATGAAGTGCAGTTCAGGGAGCTTGTGGCAGCTGATTACGGAGCGCCAACCATGAGAAAGAGATTCTTTATGGTTGCAAGATGTGACAAGAGACCTATTATATGGCCAGAGCCAACACATGCGCCGGCAGACAGCGAAGCCGTGAAAAAGGGACTGCTAAAACCTTATGTTGGAGCATATACGCAGATAGATTTTAGCAGACCATGCCCCAGTATCTTTGATACATCTGAACAGATAAAAGAGAAATATGGAATAAAAGCGGTAAGACCATTAGCACCCAAGACAATGGAGAGAATCGCAAGAGGTTTGAAGAAATTTGTTTTGGATAATCCAGAGCCTTTTATTGTGCCTATTGGGTATGGTGAAAGAACAGGACAGCTGCCAAGAATCCATGATATCAATAAGCCATTACCAACCATTGTTGGAAGCGGCAAACATTATTTGTGTGCACCAACGCTGATTCAATACCATTCTGAGACTGTTCATGGCGAGGTAAGAGGTCAGACGATAGATAATCCGGTTATGACTATAGATGGTTCTAATAGATATGGACTGGTTTTATCGAGTCTTATACAGATGAATAACCATTGTGACGGAAGAAATATAAAGAAACCTCTTCCAACGATAACAGCAGGTGATGGACATTTCGGAGAAGTAAGGGCATTTCTAGTTAAGTATTATGGAGTTGCTACAGGACAGGATATTAAACATCCTCTTGATACAATTACCACAAAAGACCGGTTTGGTCTTGTAACCATAGAAGGTACAGATTACCAGATTGTTGATATAGGACTAAGAATGTTAGAACCTAGAGAACTGTATGGGTGCCAGGGATTTCCAAGTGACTACATAATCGACCATGATTATACAGGAAAAACATATCCAAGAGCGGAGCAGGTTAAGAGATGTGGCAATTCTGTTAGTCCAATGGTACCTAATGCACTGGTAAGAGCTAATCTTAAAGAATTATGCATAGCGCAGAGAATGCCTAACTGCAGTATAAACGAGGAAAAGACAGGGCAATTAAGATTTGCCTAATAAAATAATAAGGAGAATGATTATGATTAAGAGTAATAAAGGAAGAGTTGAATTAGAAGGAACACCATTTATGATGGTGACAGAACTGGGAATGATAACAAATGCTGTATACAAAGCATTGATTGATGTCGGATTTCCAGAAGGATTTGCGAAGGAAAGAATCAAGGGCGCATATCTGGCTGCGTTCTCTACTTATACAGCGGAAGAAGAGAAGAAAACAGATAAAGACCTTGATAAAAAAATAGATGAAAAGTTGGATAAACTGGCTAATGCAATATTTAAGGAACTTTTTGAGGGAGGTAATAGCGATGGTGAATAGAGACTGTATAATGGCTAATCTTGAGCAGCGAGACTGTAAAGGACTTAAAGAACTGTATTGTGCCAAGGAGGATAAGCCTTGCCCATTCTATAAGCCAGCGGATAAATACAACAGAGATGGCAGCAGAAAGGGAAAAGTATGTGGAAAGTAACGAAGAAAGACGGTAGTACAGTAGAAATAGAAAGAGATAACAGCCTTGTAATATACATAAATGAGCTTAATAACGAAGCTGATCTTGGTGAGATACTTAAGATTGAGAGGTGCGAGGGTGAGCAGAAGACGACATAAACACTTATGTGAATATACCTGTTGTGAGCAGTGTTCTAAGAGTGTGGCAGCAGACGGAACATATACATGTAACAATAAGACAGTTATAGAGAATTACATGCCGGCGGAAGATTACTTCTGGTGTGATGGAGAGATGTTTATCAGGAGGGAACATGAGACTAATTGATGCAGATATTTTTAAAGAATATGTTATGAAAGGCTTTCGAGACAATGAGAGCCTTCTTGAAACTGAAGAATATAGGGATTTTGCGAGGCGAATAGCAGAGTCTTTCTGCCTCGATATAGATGAACAGCCAACAGCCTATGATGTCAATAATGTTGTAGATTCGTTAGTTGCAATTAAGACGGTATACTTACTTATTACTGCCAATTCAGAAGATGAAAATCGTGATTTGGTCTATAGAAAGGTTGCTAATGCATTAGATAAAGCCATTGAGATGGTAAAGGCAGGTGGTTTATAGTGCTAATATTGCCAATCAAGAAAAAGTGGTTTGATATGATTCTTTCAGGTGAGAAGAAAGAAGAATATCGAGAAATAAAAGAATATTACGAAACAAGATTTCAGAATCTGTTCGGGGCTTTAACAGTACATTCAGTAAGCGTTTTCTCAGATGATGAAGAATATGAGTTATTGCAGGGCAAATCTGTAATAAAGCAGATAAGAAAAAACAGCGTTCAGGAGGTTGTTTTTCGTAATGGTTATTCCAAGAATTCTAAATCAATAAAAGCAAGGTGTAGATTAAGAATTGGAAAAGGGAGACCAGAGTGGGGAGCTTCGTCGGATAAGCAGTATTATATTTTGGAGATCCTAGATAAGGAAGAACTGGCAGCAGATAAGAATATTTTACATAAGGCAGGTGATGAACAGCTTGAAAAATAACAATATAAAGGACCTTCTTAAGCAGTACAATGATTTGGTTAAGGAAAAACAGGAAATACAGGCTGCAATTGATAAGATACAAAGAGAACTTGATAAAATGGAAGCTGAAGGCTATACGGAAAAGGATAGTGTTAAAGGCGGAAATGGGGGTAAGCAGCATTTTGTTGTAGAAGGCTTCCCTTATCCGGCATATTCACGGAAGAGAACACTTCTTTTAGTGCGACAGCGGCAGCAGATAGATGTTAAAGAAAAGATAGATACACAGATAAACCTTATAGAACAATGTATTAATCAAATTGATAACAGCAGAATGCGGCGGCTTATAACATTAAGATACATAGAAGGTTTATCTTGGGTGCAGGTAGCAAGAAAGATGGGAAAACACCACACAGCAGATAGTTGTAGAATGGCAGTAGAAAGATTCTTATCAAAAATTTAAAGTTTGTTCGCTCTGTTCGTTTTGTCTGTGGTAATATCTAAGATGACCAAGGTGGACATGATGAACAGCATGATTTCTCCATTATTAAATATTAAATACCCCCCGGTAAGGCACTGGCTTAAGGCTGGTGCCTTTTTTGCATGTCAAGAAAGGAGCTGATTGTGTGGGATTAACAGACAAACAACGGAAATTCTGTGATGAATACCTTATAGATCTTAATGCTACACAAGCGGCTATTAGGGCGGGATACACAGAAAAGTATGCAAATACAAATGCATCAAAATTACTACAAAATACTACAATTTCACAGTACATAGGAGAAAGACAAAAAGAACTATCGCGCAAGACAGAGATTACTCAAGAGCGAGTAATCAAGGAACTTGCACTGATAGCTTTTTCTAATACAGCAGATTATGCACATGTAGTTGAAAAGAAAATGAAAGCCGAAGTAGGCGGTATACTTGTAGATATACTGAATGAGGACGGTAAACCTGCTACATACAGGACTGTAGAGCCAGTATTGACAGAAGAGCTTACAGAAGAACAGAAGCGTGCCTTAGCTGTTATTAAGAAAGGACGAGATGGATTGGAGGTCAAGCCATGTGATAAGGTAAGGGCGTTGGAGCTTCTTGGCAAGCATCTTGGTATGTTTACAGACAAGATAGAAGCTAATATTAATGATTCTGTAAAAAACGAGCTTGCAGAGCTTCTTGCTCAGCGTAAGGCAAGGGGTGAGCCTGATGCTTCTAAGTGATAAGTATTGGGATTACATAGATACACCGGCAAGAGCAGAATTCCTTGAAGGTTCTACTGCATCAGGTAAGACAACAACGGTTGCTGTGAAGTTTATCATGAATGTAGCAGAATCAGATATGAAGCTACATGTTATAGCCGGTAATACGACAGGTGTTATCGAGAAGAATATAATCAATGCAGATATGGGATTACTTCAGATATTCCCTAATTTGGAATACTGTGGAAACGGTGATAAAGAGAATAAACTTCCACATATTAAATTCAAAACTGGCAGCAGTACCAAGATAATATATATTCTTGGCTATGATAATGCCAGCAAGTGGAAGAATGCCTTGGGTTCACAGTTTGGCTGTGTGTGGGTGGATGAGTGCAATACAGCTAACATAGACTTCATACGAGAGATATTCGGACGTTCTGAATACTTTGTAGGTACACTTAATCCGGATGCGCCTACGCTGCCAATATATTCAGAGTACATCAATCACGCAAGACCAATTGATAAGTACAAGGCAGATGTGCCGGAAGAGATATGGAAGGACCTTAATGGCTGTGAGCCTATTAAAGGCTGGGTATACTGGTTCTTCACATTTGAAGATAACGTATCTATGACACCTGAGAAGATAGAACAGAAGAAAATGAGCTATCCTCCCGGTACCAAGATATATAAAAACAAGATATTGGGATTAAGAGGCAAGGCTACAGGTCTTGTCTTTTCTAATTTCTGCAAGAGACATGTTATTACAAAGGAACAGGCCAAGGCATTTATTAAACGAGAACATGACGACAAGCAGACAGAGTGGTTTGTAATATATACAAGCGGTCTTGATACGGCATATTCAACTAAGAGTCCTGATACTATTGCAATGTCCTATATGGGAATAACAAACAAAGGAAAGCTAATTATACTGGCAGAAAGGGTATATAACAATGCGGCTCTTGATATCCCCATAGCACCGTCTGATACAGTAAGAAATTACATAGACTTCCTGGAACGCAACAGAAAAGAATGGGGCGGAATGTCAAAGAATGTGTTTATAGATAATGCTGATCAGGCAACGATAACAGAGTTTGCCAAGTACAAGAGAGAACACATTGACTGCCAGTATATATTTAACAATGCGTACAAGAAAGTAACAATAATAGACAGAATAAACCTGCAGCTTGGCTGGATGTCCTTTAACGACGAAAAGGGCAAAGAGCCAAGTTATTATGTTGTAGATACATGCACGAACTACACAGGGGAACTGCAGGTATACAGTTGGCTGGAAGATAAAGACTGTGAGCCGGAAGATGGAAATGACCACATGGTAAACAGTACGCAATATGGCTGGATACCATACAGGGACAAAGTTGGAGTAGAGAACAGATAGGAGAGTGAGAGAGGTGAGCATATTTAATACTATGGCTGATAAGATAAGAGATGGAATAAGGACATGGTTGCGTGTGCAGCCGGCACAGAGAGGAATAATTAATATACAGGAAATCTTCGACTTTGAAGGTAATGCCATTAAGAATCAGATATGGTACAGAGGTGTAAGTGAGGAGCTGTCACAGCTGTATGATCAGATTGATGGAGATAAGACAAGATTCTGGGCTGCAAAATGCTCTCCTGGATTAGCAATAAGAAAGATACATGTAGGATTACCGGCAATGCTGGTTGATATGCTTGCGAGTATTGTTGTTGCAGACATGAACGAGATAGATGTTGGCAGCAGGCAGTCAGACTGGGATAAGATAGCGGAAGAGAACGATTTTACAGAACTTGTAAAGCAGGCAATAACAGACACTCTTATTGTTGGAGATGGCGCATTTAAACTATCCATAGATACGAATCTAAGCCAGTATCCGATTATAGAGTTTTATCCAGGCGACAGGGTAGAGATAATAAGAGAACGCGGCAGAGTGAAAGAGGTTGTTTTTAAGACAATATATACAGTTAAGAATCAGGAATACATCCTACTTGAAACGTATGGCAAAGGCTATATCACATATATGCTCACAAGAGATAACAAAGAATGTGATATTAGCAATGTGCCGGAGCTTGCAGGTTTAAGACCTGTAACATGGGAAGATAGAAGTTTTATGATGGCCATACCGATCATGTTCTATAAATCAGCGAAGTTTAAAGGTAGAGGTAAAAGTATCTATGACAGTAAGATAGATGAATTTGATGCACTGGATGAAGCATGGAGCCAGTGGATGGATGCCTTAAGACATAACCGTACAAAGGAATATATACCCGAGAATTTACTTCCTCGAAATCCAAGCGATGGAGCTGTTATGCTGCCAAATTCATTTGACAACGCTTATATACAGTATTCGTCTCCTATGGCAGAAGGTGCAAATTATAAGATTGAAAGAGAACAGAGTGAAATACCACATGAAGGGTATCTTGCTACATATATTACGGCATTGGACCTTTGCTTACAGGGAATCATGAGCCCTTCTACATTGGGAATAGATGTAAAGAAGCTTGATAATGCAGAAGCACAAAGGGAGAAGGAAAAAGCAACGCTGTACAGTAGAAACAATATTGTAAATCAGCTCCAGAAGGTTCTTCCGAAGCTTGTAAAAATGACATTGCAGGCGATAGATACACTTAATAATTCAACAACACAGGACATTGATGTTGATGTGACATTTGGTGAATATGCGAATCCTAGCTTTGAGAGCCAGGTTGAGACAGTGAGCAAAGCCAAGCAGGGAGGCATTATGAGTGTAGAAGCGTCCATTGATGAGCTGTATGGAGATACCAAGGATGATGAATGGAAGCAGGAAGAGATATCAAGGCTTAAAGCAGAACAGGGGATATCCGATATGGAAGAGCCAGCCCTTAATATGCAGGCAGATGGCTTCTCAGTTAATGGTGCTGATAACAGTTTCACAGGTTATGGTAACAAGTGAGGTAGCTTATGGCACTTAATACAGAATATGACATAGAGGAAGCCTTCCGTGCCATAGAAGATGAGCTGATAGCTTCAATGATGAGAAATCTCGAAGGACATAGGGCAGAAGAAATAGAAGAAGGATATAATTGGACGCAGTGGCAGGTAGAACAGCTTAAGGCGCTTGAGAAATATAAAGCACAGAACAAGAAAATGTTTTCGTCGAAGTTCAGTGATATCAATGATTCTATAGATGCAATGATATTTGCAGCCAGACAGGAAGGCGGAACAGAACAGGAGCAGAAAATATTAAGAGCATTAAAGAAAGGGTTGAAAGCATCTAAGGTGTCGCAAGGCGCTGAGGGTGCTTTTTTCAGACTCAATACAAGAAAACTTAATGCCCTGATTAAAGCAACGAAGTCAGATTTTAGCAGGGCAGAAAAAGCAATGCTTAGAATGTCGGAGGATAAATACCGACAGATAATATTTAACGCTCAGGTCTATGCGAATACGGGCGCAGGAACATATGAGAAGGCTGTAGATATGGCTACAAAGGATTTCCTTAAAGCCGGTATCAACTGTATTGAATATGCAAATGGCGCAAGGCATACCATGAAAGACTATGCCAAGATGGCAATTCAGACAGCTAACAAGCGTGCATATCTGACCGGAGAAGGCGAAATGAGACAATCATGGGGAATTAGTACAGTTATCATGAATAAGCGTGCTAATGCCTGCCCTAAATGTCTTCCGTTTGTTGGAAAGATTCTCATAGATGATGTGTGGAGTGGAGGTAAGGCATCTGATGGTCCTTATCCACTTATGTCTTCTGCTATGGCAGCAGGGCTTTACCATCCTAACTGCAAAGATGTACATACAACATACTTTCATGAACTTGATGATGAGCCAGACAGTAAGTTTACCAAGGAAGAACTTGAGCAAGTTAAGGAAGATTACAGGCAGGACCAGAAGCAGCAGTATGCAGGCAGAATGGCGGAGCAGTATGGTAGACTGTCGGAGTATTCACTGGATCCGGATAATAAGAAGATGTATGCGGTTAGAAAGGAACAGTGGGAAAATGTAAGATTTAGAACTGGAAATGTTGATTCGAAGCAATATGCAGATAGTAAAAGACCGCTTGCTAATTTTAGGGCATTACAACAAGATAAGGCTGTTAATATACTTAGAGAAGAATCTGAAGAATGGATAAAAAATCTTACAAATAAAGAAAAATATGCAATAAAAAAGTATACATATAATTCAGGTGATAAGAAACCAAATAGATTTTTTGAAAGATTAAATGCAATGCTTCGTGGAGATAGAGAAGAAGATAAGAAACTTAGAGAATACGCAAATATTATATCTGGGGCTTTAGGAAAAAATAGATTAAAGCATGATATTATATGTTATAGAAATATGGAATTTAATCCGTATGAAAAATACCAAGTAGGAGATATTTTTGAAGATAAACAATTTATAAGTACATCAGTTTCGCAACATTCGGCATTAGTAAAAAAGTTTAAAATGATATTTTTGATTCCAAAGAGTTCAAGAGGTGCATATATAGAGTGTATTAGTAAATATCCAAAGCAAAGAGAATTTTTACTTGACAGAAATTGTAAAATGCGTATATTATCAAAGCAAGAAGATAGTATTTTAGTGGAGGTGTTACCATGACAAATGAAGACGAAGCATACGAATGGTATTTAGATAGATTATCTATGCCACCTAATCCAGTTCCACTATCAAAAGAAGAATGTGAAGCATATAATAAAGAACACGCATTGCCTGCGAAAGAAGAATTAGATAGAATATTAAAAGATGCAGGAGTATTATAGTTATTAGCCACCAGTCGAGAGATTGGTGGTATTTTTATACCCAATTTTAAGAAAGTGAGGATTTAGAAATGAAGGATTATATTGGAGTAAAAGTGGTGACAGCAGAGCCAATGAGTAGGGGCAAATAAGCTGTGTGTGCCTATTTTTTTTATGCCCAAAACTTAATGGCACTAAACTTTAGGGAAATGCCGACGGGCGGTAAACGGAAGAAAGGAGATAGAGTGATGAGAAAGACATTACCTATGAATTTACAGCTCTTCGCAGAAGGTGGAGATGGTAACGGCGGCCAGAACGCTGGAGGAGATAGTGGACAGGCAGGACAGCAGGGTAATCAGAATAATCAGCAGGCGGCTGGTGTTGATTATGACAAGATACAGGCAATGCTGGATAATGCAACGGCCAAGAAAGAGAATGCTGTGCTTAAAAGCTATTTCCAGCAGCAGGGATTATCAGAAGATGAGATAAGTCAGGCTATTGCAACATTTAAGCAGAATAAGCAGCAGCAGACAGAACAGCAGCAGAACGCTAATGCTAATCTTCAGAATGAAGTGGCAGCAGCACAGAAGGTTGCTGAACAGGCTCAGATTGAGCTTGCTGCTACAAAGGTAGCAATGACACTTGGTATTAACGCCAAGACACTTCCATATGTACTTAAGATGGCTGATTTCAGCAAGGCAAAGGATGCAGATGGAAAGATATCAGAGGACAATATCAAGGCTGCACTTGATCAGGTTATCAAAGATGTACCTGCACTTAAGCCGGTACAGGAAAGCAATGCAGGCTTTCAGATTGGTGCGGGACAGCAGAATAACGGGCAGCAGTCCTCTACAGGTAACAATGTAAATGTTCCAACAAAGAGATGGAACAGATTCAATTAAGAAAGGTTAAAAAGGTAATAATATGCCAAATTTGAATTACGCAGAACAGTGGAGCCCGGAATTATTAGCAATTCTTATGCAGGGCACACTTACATCACCATTTATTACAAGCAATGTTAAATGGTTAGATGCAAAGACATTCCACTTTACTCAGATGAGTGTAAGTGGTTATAAGAATCACAAGAGAACAGGTGGTTGGAACAAAGGTACATTTAACCAGAAAGATGTGCCATATACAGTAACACATGATAGAGATGTGTCTTTTTTAGTTGATGTGGCAGATGTAGATGAGACCAATCAGACAGCGTCTATCCAGAACATTTCACGCGTCTTTGAGCAGACACAGGTTGTACCTGAGACAGATGCATTATTCTTTAGTAAGGTTGCACAGGCTGCACAGAATACAGAATCATACCATTCGGAAACCTCTGCTACAGAATACACAACAGAGAATGTATTTGCTAAGCTTAAAGCTATTCTGGCAGCAGGTAAGCTTAGAAGATACAAGGCAAATGGAAGCCTTATCATGTATGTGTCTTCTGACATTATGGACAAGCTTGAGATGTCTAAGGAATTTACACGCAAGATTGAAATGACACAGATTGCAGAAGGCGGTCTTGGCATTGAGACTCGTGTTACTGATATTGATGGCGTGACACTTATGGAAGTTGTGGATGATGAAAGATTCTATGACAGATTCGATTGGGATGTTGCAGAGGGCGGCTTTGCTCCGATTAAGTCAAAGTATGCCATAACAACTGATACAGATGTAGCAGAAGGAAAGACATACTACACTAAGAGCGACAGCACTTATACAGTTGTGGCAAAGCCTACAAAGACTAATATAGCCACATATTATGAAAAGACTGTTCAGGGCTCACGCAAGATTAATGTGCTTGTTGCATGTGGCCAGACATGTAAGACAGTACCTAAGATTTCATCAATCTATTACTTTGCACCAGGAGCACATACAGAAGGAGACGGATATCTTTATCAGAATCGCCAGTTAAGTGATACATTTGTATTCCCTAATGGCAAGGACGGTAATGTCGATTCTGTATTTGCTGATGTAGATCCTGCAGAAGAGATTGCAGAGTAAGCCTATGGTATATGCAAGTAAAGAGCAATACCTTAGCGAGCATAGACTTATCCCAGATGAGCAGATAGAACGAAGATTAAAACAGGCGAGCCGGCATATCGACTCGCTTACTTTTAATCGTATAACATCAAGAGGATTTAATAATTTGACAGAGTTCCAGCAGGGCATACTGATAGATGTGTGTTGTGAGATGGCTGATTTTGAATATGAGAATGAGGACATGATTAATTGTGTCTTACAGAACTATACTTTAAATGGAGTATCTATGCAGTTTGGCAGCAGTTGGAATGTCCTTGTACAGAATGGAATTGCTATAAAGCGTGATACATATCAGATACTCTGTCAGACTGGCTTGTGCTGCTTAAGTCTGGGGGTGTGAGTATGAAGTACCCATGTTTAATATTAAAGAGCATGTGTAAGACAGAGATACACCTTGAGATAACGCAAGAAGGCAGGAATGTCTATGGAGAACCTCTTGAGCCTGTTATATGGGATGGCTTATGTAACTATCAGGACAGCGGTAAGACAGTATTAACGGCAGAAAAGGCACTTATACAGCTTGAAGGATGCGCTTTAATACCCGGAGATATTGCACCAGAACTTCCAGTAATTACAAGTGGTGATATAACCGTTTATGGAGTTACAAGGCATATATACAAGGGTACAAAGTGCCGTAATCCGGATGGTACGGTTAATTATGTAAGATTGGATGTGATGTAATGGCTAGGAATGTGAAATCTACAGTGAAGCTTAATATGCCTATGGTAAGGAAGCTTACGGCAGCAGCAAAAGAGTCAGTTGCGCAAACAGCAGAAGCAATACATACAGATGTTGTTCAGAGCCAGGTTATACCGAGGGATACAGGAACATTACAGAATGAAAGCACATTTGTTGATTTATCTGATATAGGTCAGGGAAAAGCATATCTTGTGTCTAGTACACCATACGCCAGAAGGCTGTATTACCATCCGGAATACAACTTCCATCAGACGCCGTGGACAGATGAAAGCGGCAAGAAACATGAAGGAAATGCAAATGCTAAAGGCAGATGGCTTGATGATTATATGAAAGGTGGTAAAAAGCAGGATTTTGCACCTAAAGCATTTGGAAAGTTTTATAAAAAGAATGCGGGGTTATGATGTTAGGAATAGGAGATGTAAGAGATTATATCGCAAGCCTTGGCATAGCCGCAAATGATCATGTGTATTGTGGTAAGCTGGATGGGAAGCTTGAGAAAAGCATAGGAGTATATCCGAAGGAAAGAGAAGGCAATGCGATACAGGCTGTAGGGGGCAACGAGAATAGCTCATACAGCATTAAGAGAATAAGCATATTGGTACACTGGAATAAATCTGTCAGAGAGACAGAGAGGGTATCGAACACGGTGTTCGATATGCTTAGAGACACAACAAATGTAACAATTAACGGTACTCATATATTATTCACAGATATGAAGTGTCCTGAATCAATCCCGGTTGATACAGACGACAACGGTATCTTTGAATATGTTATAGAGTTAGATATTTATTACGAAAGGCAGGTAACTATATGACAGATAACACAAAGTTAGCTGGATATGATGCACAGGCAACTGCACTTAAAGGTGTCAACCCTGTGAATAAAATCAAGTTTGGTGTGTGTGTTAAGGGAAGAAAAGATGAAGATACACCAGAATCAATCACAACAACGGTTGTAAAAGATGCAGAGAGCTTAAGTATTTCGGCGGACAATGGTATAGAAGAATGGAATCCGATGGATCAGGAAGGCTGGGTAAGGCGACTTATGACATCGAAGTCGCTCAGCGTATCGCTTGGAGGTAAGCGTAATTATGGAGATGCAGGAAATGATTATGTAGCAGGATTGTTTATGAAGAATGGGCAGGATTGCAACACTTGGTTTTCAATAATCTTCCCTAACCTAGACCAGCTTATAATACCATGTGTAGTGAATGTAACAAGTCTGGGCGGAGATTCCACGGCAGCAGATGCTCTTGAGTGGGAGGTACAGAGTGACGGAAAACCAGCATATATTGCACATGAAGCAGCATAAGGAGATAGAATATGGCAAAGACAGATTTTAAAGTGATAGATATATCGATGAAAATTACTAATCAGCTTCCTATGATTAGAATAACAGATGATCTTACAGTGACAGTAAACAACAGGAAGAACAATATTCTTTGTATACAGACTATGGCTAAAGAAGCAGAAGGTAAAGAAGATAAAGATGAGATGGCATTTATGATCAAGGGACTTGAGATGTTGGTTGGTAAAGATGCATCTGATAAGATTGAAGAAATGGATCTTCCGCTTCCTGAGTACAAGGAAGTATACAATGCAATAATGCAGGTTGCTATGGGAACATATGGAGGGGAAGAGACACCCTCAGAGTGAGACATATTATGATATATGGGATGACTGGGAGCTGATAGAAAGCAGCTTCCTGTCTCAGTATGGCATAAGACTCCGGACAGAAAATGATATGTCATGGGAAGAGTTCTGTTCATTATTGTGCGGAATAATGCCGGAGACACCTCTGGGAAGGATTGTAAGCATCCGCTCAGAGAAAGATCCGAAGATTATAAAGAATTTCACTAAGGAACAGAAACGAATAAGAAACGAATGGATTCTTAGACGCAATAGAAAAATGCTTGAGAATCCAAAACAGTATAATGACTACTGGAGCAAATTTCAAAAATGGGCTAAGGATACCTTTTCTAAGTAAAGGGTGTCCTTTTTTAATGCCGGAAAGGAGGTAGTATGTCAGATATAGTAGGACAGATAGCTCTGGAACTTGGCATAGACAGTTCACAGATAGTTAATCAGCTTACTGGCGCTTCTAATAAGGCGGCTAAGCAGGCAACATCCATCTTTTCTGGTGTGGGAAAGAAAATAGCTGCTGGATTAAGTATAGCAGCTTTTACTAAGTTTACGAAAGACTGCTTAGAAGTTGGTTCTAATGTTACAGAAGTACAGAATGTTGTAGATACGGCATTTAAGGACTTAAGTGGACAGGCAGACCAGTGGGCTTCCAATGCAATGACTAATTTCGGACTATCTGAATTATCTGCTAAGAAGTACATGGGTGTATTTGGCCAGATGAGTAATGCAATGGGTATTACAGGACAGGCTGCACTTGATATGGCAGAAGATGTTACTGGATTAACAGGTGATGTTGCATCATTTTACAATCTTGGTACAGATGAAGCGTATACGAAGCTGAAATCCATCTGGACAGGTGAAACAGAGACGCTTAAGGACCTGGGTGTTGTCATGACTCAGACAAACTTGGACCAGTATGCACTTAATAATGGCTTCGGCAAGACTACGGCTAAGATGACAGAGCAGGAAAAAGTAATGCTCCGTTATCAGTATGTTACTAGTGCACTGTCCAATGCCACAGGAGACTTTGTTAAGACACAGGATTCCTGGGCAAATCAGACGCGAATTTTATCACTCAGATTCGAACAGTTAAAGGCTTCTCTTGGTAAAGGCTTCATAGCATTGTTTACACCTATTCTGCGTGGCTTTAACAACTTGCTGGCAGGATTACAGAAGGTTGCAGATGGCTTTGCCAGCTTTGTGCAAATGCTCACAGGAGCAGATGTATCAACCTCTATGGGCTCGATAAGTTCGGATATAGCTGGTATAGGAGATGATGCATCCAGCGCAGCGGATAATGTAGGTGATATAGGAAGTGCAGCCAAGAAGACTGCTAAAGATATAGAAAAGTCGCTTGCAGGCTTTGACCAGATAAATAAGCTGACAGAGCCAACAGATGATAGTTCTGATTCAAGCGGTAGTACAGGTGGAACATCTTCAGGAATCGGAAGTGTTGACCTTGTACCAGATGTGAGTGGAAGTACATCTAATGCAACATCTGCAATTAGTGATTTTGTAAATAAGGCAAAGAAAGAATTAGATAAACTCCGCAAATGGAGTGTATCGACATTTTCTCCATCTATGTCAAGAATATGGGATGGACTTACAAAAAATACAGATACAGCCAAGAAAAACTTAACAAGTGCGTTTAATGATATAAGAGCATTAGGACCGCCGTTGTTAAATTATTTTAATGGTCCATTTACAAATTATCTTGTAACATGGGTCGATACTAATGGCAGTATATTAAATGGATTATTTGATAGCTTTAATACAGTCTTTTCGGATGTATGGAATAAAGCAGCATATCCTATACTTGCAAATTTTGTTTCTGTTGGATTACCAATGCTGACGGATTTTGCATCCCAGACACTATCTTTAAATGGAACAATATTTGATACATTTAAAGCATCTTGGAATTCTTTATGGAGCGAAGGTGTAAGTCCAGCCATTGAATCTATATCAAATGTATGGATTGGCTTAGTTAATACAATGGCAGGGGCATGGAACGAATGGGGAGAGCCGATATTTACTGGAATAAAAGCGGCTGTTAAGACTACCGGAGATGTATTCTTAGATATATGGAATAATATGCTTCAGCCAGTCTGGGAGAATGCTTTAGATGTAATTGATAGAGTATGGAGTGAACATTTACAGCCACTGCTGGCCAATTTCTTGGATTTTGTTGGTGAGATAGTTACATGTGCTACGACAATATATAACAACTTTATTGCACCTGTAGTTGGATTTTTATCTGAACTATTAGGACCAATATTTATAGCTATATTTGATTCTATAGGGAATAAGGTTGGAGTTGTCGTTGGAACCATAGCTGATTTAATGAACGATACAATTACTGTATTTAAAGGAGTTATACAGTTTATTAAGGGTGTTTTCTCTGGTGACTGGGAAGGCGCTTGGAATGGTATAGTTACGGCTTTTGATGGCATATTTAGCGGTATTGCTGATATTGCTAAAGGGCCTATTAATATGGTAATTGGCTTAATTAATGGATTGCTTTCAGGAATGCAGAGAGGAATTAATGCTGTTGTGAAAGGTGTAAATAAACTTAGCTTTAAAGTACCAAGCTGGGTACCAAGCATAGGCGGTGAAGACTTTGGATTTCATTTGCCGGAAGCAAACTTCTCCAAGATTCCATACCTTGCACAAGGTGGATATGTTAAGCCAAACACTCCACAGCTTGCCATGATTGGTGATAACAGGCACCAGGGCGAAGTTGTAGCGCCTGAGGACAAGTTACTTGATATGGCACAGAAGGCAGCAGCTATGGCATCCAGTGCAGAGCTATTGGCAGAGGCTATAAGTATTCTTAAACAGATACTTAAGGTACTTGAAACTCTGGACCTTGATATACAGCTTGATGGAAAGAGTCTTAAGAAATATGTGGTTGATAAAATTAACGAACATACAAAGCAGACAGGAAAATGTGAGATTATAACTTAACAAGGATGTGATGAATTGATACTGAGATGTGACGGACAGGAGCTGCCGGCTCCTGTGTCCATCAAGGTGGATGATGAGATTATATGGTCTTCTTCTACAGGACGAGCACTTGACGGAACAATGTTGGGTGATGTTGTCGCTGAAAAGAAGACCTTATCTATTAATTGGGGAATATTGAAGGAAGATGAGATGGCACTTATTAAGAACAAACTTATCGCTGGATTCTTTCCAATAACATTCCATGATGATGGACAGGATATAACAATAACAAGCTATAGAGGTACATTAAGTAAAGAGGTGCTGGGTGATATAGGTGACGGTAACTATTATTACAGAAGTGCCAGTGTATCTATAATACAGCAGTAATAGGAGTAAATATGAAGATAACATTAAGCATTAAGGATATAGAAAAGCAGATTAATAACTTACAGTCTATTAATAAAAAGCTCCCCTTGAAAGTTAACTGGGCTATTGTAAAAAACCTTAAAACACTTAAAGCTGAGCATTCATGCGCAGAAGAATTAAGAATTAAGATTCTTGAGACGTACTGCATGAGGGATGAAAAGGGGAATTCTATCATAGAGAATGGTAATTACAGGTTTGAGAACGATGCAGAAGCAAGAACGGCAGTTAAACAGATTGAAGAACTTAATATGACAACTGCAGAGGTGGATATCTGCACTATAAATATTGCTGATATAGAAAAGTGTAATGGAAGTGATTATGAAGCACTTACAACGCATGATATTGAAGCATTGGAATTTATGATACAGGAGTAAATTATGTATAAAAATGTTACAAAGCAGTTTGCGACAACTATTCGTTCTCCATCAAGGACATTTAATCTTAGACTTAATGTAGAAGGAACATGGATAGACGCAGGCTTTAAGAAAATGACATATGAGAATGCTTCCTGTGCAGATGAATATTTACAATTAGGTTCAACAGTTGCGGCTAAAATTGAGCTTACTATAAAAAAGAGCGATATTCTTTTTGATGGTATAGAGTTACCGTTAGAAATAGGCCTTTTACTGCCAGATGAAACTTATGAATATGTTCCGGTAGGAATATTCAAAGCTGAGCATCCAACAAGTGACCAATATACGACAACATTTACAGCTTATGACAGAATGATACAGACGACAGGATTATATGCTTCTGAGTTAGAGTATCCGGCATCTGCAGATGCAGTTATGAATGAGATAAGTGAAGGTTGTGGCATTCCTGTAAATACTGAAGGTTTGGAAGATATTATTATTGATACCAAGCCAAATGGTTATGTATATCGCGAAATGATAGGATACATAGCTTCTCTGGCAGGTGGTTTTGCTTGCGTGGATAGAACGGGAACCATTGTAATTAAGTGGTATGAGGATAACGATGTTATATATAATTTATCAAGGATTATGTCATTCGAAAAAGATGAAGGTGAGTTTAAACTTGAAAAATTAACATGCAATGTCGATAGCTCTACAACATATACATCTGGAGACGGTCTTCTTGGTATAACCTTGGATAATCCTTTTATGCCACAGGCAAAGCTAGAAAAAGTATATGCGAAACTAAAGGGATTTACATACAGAGGAGCAACAATAAAGACTTTGGGAGATATACGTCTGGATCCATGGGATATTATCACAGTAGAAGATGGAGAAGATGTATATAAAATTCCGGTAATGAATATTGTGCAGGAATATGACGGTGGTATGTCCATGACAATATCTTCTTATTCCAAAACAAAAACGGAAGAGGAGATAGACTTCAAGGGTCCTTCTATAACAGAAAAAGAAAGAACTTATACTGAAATACAAGAAACAAAAAATCTGTTGGCCAAAAAGGTAGATGCAGACTATGTTAATTCACGTTTTACTAAAACAGAAGATTTTGAGGCCACTAACGCAAAAATACGAAAAATTGAAAGTGAGAAGCTTAGCGCTAAGGATGCTGAACTAAAATATGCCAATATAGATTTTACTAACATTGGTAAGGCCGCTATGGAGTATTTCTATGCGCAGTCTGGTCTAATTAAGGATGTAATCGTTGGCGACCAGACTATTACTGGTGAGTTAGTCGGCGTGACTATAAAGGGTGACCTAATCGAAGGTAATACCATAGTCGCAGAAAAGTTAGTAATCAAGGGCGAAGACGGTCTTTATTACAAACTTAATACCGATGGTATTACGACTGAAGCACAACAGACAGACTATAACAGTCTGAATGGACAAGTTATCAGGGCTAAGTCAGTTACAGCGTCTAAAATAGATGTTAAAGATTTAGTGGCTTTTGATGCAACTATTGCTGGTTTTAAAATAGAGGATAGCGCTATATATTCGATAGGAAAAGAATCAGCAACTAGTGGTGTTCGTGGTATATATCTTAGTAAAGACGGTCAGATGGCTGTTGGCGATTCAAAACATTATATTAAGTATTATAAAGATACAGATGGTTTGTATAAGCTTAGGATTTCTGCAGATGCCTTAGAGTTTTCTACAGGTGGAAGTGTAGAGGATGCAATCGGCAATTTGAAGAATGAACTAGATAGCGTTAAGGAGGAAATCGTTTCTATTATAAGCATTTCTTCGAGCAAGGGTAGCGTGTTTAAAAACACAAACGTTTCAACCGTGCTCTCAGTAACAATATTCCGAGGAACCCAGAGAATAACAAATATTGATGAGCTTAAGGCTACGTACGGAGATTCCGCATATTTACAGTGGAAATCCCAGGAGCACGATGGGGATGCCTATCTTGAGATTCCTTCGATTGATGAACGAATCTCTGAAAGCGGTTTCAAATTTAAAATTAGCCCTAACGATATAGATACGAAGGGCATTTATACATGTGATTTAATCACAGATTAGTAGGAGGAAATAGAATATGGCAATTAAAGCTACTGGTCAGATGACCATTATCGATGTCACTGATGCGTATTCGGTGATATTAACAAGTGAGGCGTACACATTCGTTGGTAATACGTCTGGTGCTCCAGCAGGGCTGAAGTGTGCTACACAGGCTGTTGCATATTGTGGTTCTAATCAGTGTTCGGTCGTAAATGTAGATCAGAAGGCAATTACATGCCCTACTGGTATTTCAGTTGCGGTTGAGAACAGCGGAACAGCATCACCAACAATCACATTCACAACAACAGCTACAGTAACAGCAGCATGTGAGGCTGTAATTCCAATTGTTGTTGACGGTGTAACAGTTAATAAGAAATTCTCGTTTGCAGTCGCAAAGACAGGACAGACAGGACAGACTGGTGCTACAGGCGTAGGTATTAAGAGCGTTGTTAATTATTTCTTAGCGTCCACGGCTAGCACAGGTGTGACCACATCTGCTGACGGTTGGACTACAACTATGCAGACAACCGACACATCAAAGAAGTATCTTTGGTCTTACCAGCTTATCACATATACTAACAATACAACATCTAAGACAACACCGACTATTATCGGTACACATGGTGCTACAGGACAGACAGGTGCCACAGGTAATGGCATTAAGAGCGTTGTTAATTATTATCTCACAACATCAGCTGGTACTGGCGTAACAACCGATACTAGCGGATGGTCTACATCTCCGACAGCCACAACAACAACTAATAAGTATATTTGGTGCTATCAGCTTATCACATATACTAATAATTCAACTGTTAAGACAACACCAGCTATTATCGGTACACATGGTGCTACAGGACAGACAGGTGCTGCCGGGGCAGATGCTATTACAGTTACCATTACAAGTAGCAACGGTACAGTGTTCAAGAATAATACAGGTAACACAGTACTTACAGCACATGTGTTTAAGGGCTCAATTGAGCAGACAATTACAGACGCTGGCGTGGTTAGCGGTCTTGGCTCGATTAAGTGGTACAAGGCAGGCAGTACAACAGCTTTAGCAACAGCTAAGACTTTAACTGTATCTGCAAACGATGTAGATAATACACAGGCATATACATGCCAGTTAGAAGGTTAGTAAAGAAGGGAGGCGTACGCCAGAATGGCAGTTAAAGCAGCTAGTCAAATTTCAATTATAGATGTAACAGATGCATATTCGGTTACATTAACATCAGAGGCGTACACTTTTGTTGGGAACACTGCTGGGGCTCCGTTTGGGTTGTCATGTACGACTCAGGCGGTTGCTTATTGCGGAAATACTGTATGTAAAATAACAGTAGGAACAATCACATGCCCTATTGGTATTTCTGCATCGGTTTCAAATAACGGTACAGTATCTCCAACAATAACATTCAAGACGACAGCTACAATTTCTGCGGCATGTGAAGCTACCATTCCATTAACAATAGATGGAGTTACCATAACAAAGAAATTCTCGTTCGCTGTTGCAAAGACTGGTGCCACTGGAGCGTCAGGCAAAGGAATTAAATCCACAGTAATAACATATCAGGCTGGGGCATCTGGAAAGACTGCTCCAACTGGTACTTGGGTAACTTCTCCACCAGAGACTACAGCAGTGTTACCTTATATGTGGACTCGAACTATTATTACATATACTGATAATACGACAAGTACGTCATATAGTGTTGGCGCCACACCGGAAGGAATTCAGGTTGGCGGGAGGAATCTTGCACAAAAAACGTCTAGTAAGTACGATGCTGGTTTTTCCAAGTTCGATGGAAACGATAACGTTTGTTTTAGCATTGGAAACACTTTAACTGATGGGTTGTCAGTAGGCGACGTAATATCAATTAAGTTAATATGCAAATATACTAATATAGTATCTGTAAGTGGAAAAACTCCTCAGGTTCGTATCGTTGGAGCTGGTAATGTAACAGGTTGGAATGATAATGGGTATTTTCCAGTAAATAATTATACTAAGCTGTCTGGCTCTAATGGTGAAGTAACAATAATGTATCAGGCAATAATTAATGCCAATCATGTTAAAAATTCGTATTGGAATACGTTACTCAGAACAGATGCGATTCAAAGTGGCATAATACAATGTAAGATGTTTAAAGTTGAACGTGGTACAAAATGTACAGACTGGTCACCAGCTCCAGAGGATACTGATAATAAAATATCAGATGTATGGCAGGGAGTTAATGATGTATATGATGACTACTCGGAATTCAAAGAGAACACCTATACCAAAGCTGATATGGATACCAAGTTAACAGAAACCAAGGAAGCAGTACTTATAGCAGCTAATGCCATTTATCAACGACAGGATGCAATGGGTGATTACTATACTGTCACTCAGGCAAATTCAGCTATAGATGCCAGAGCTAATCAGATAGAGGCTAAGGTCAGTGCAATTAAAATAGGTGGTAGAAATCTCATTATCCGAACAGGGGAGCTTGTTAATAAGGCACTGGGTGCTGATGGTAATACGAATGACTATGACAAAACAAATGTAATGGGTTCGAAGATATCTGTTGTGCCTGGCGAAGAGCTTACATTTCACAAGGATAATGGGAGTGAATGGTTCAGATGGAATTGGTATGATAGTGAAGGAAAATTCATGTCGAGAATGCCAAACCAGAACAATTTATTCACATGGAAAGTTCCGGATGGCGCATATTTTATATTGGTAAGTTATCCAAATACAGGTAACGTTAAGGTGGAAAGGGGCAATCGAGCAACTGACTGGACACTAGCTCCAGAGGACACAGATGCCAAGATAGATGATATATCTATAGGCGGAAGGAACCTTATTAAAACAACTGATTTGATTGTTGGTTGGATTGATGATACTGGAGCGTTGCGATATGCAGGTGATTGGGACAAGACATTCCTTACTGGTGAATATATATCCGTTGATGCCGGAAAAGAGTATATGTTCCAATTATTTTGGACAGATGACAACACAGAAGCTTGGATTGTATATGCTTATTACAATGCTAATAAAGAGTTCATTAAGGTAGCACCAAATCAGATTTATAACACGGATAAGTATTATAAAGAGAAGATAATTATTCCAAGTGGCGTAGCGTATATGCGTATATCGTGGGAGTTCGGTGCTCAGCGTGCCGTTAAGCTCGAAAAGGGTAACAAAGCCACAGACTGGACTGCGGCACCAGAGGATACAGAAGCTAAGATTGCACTTAAGGTAGATGAAAAGTCATTGAAAAGTGCAATTGAGGCCATAGCTGATACAATTAATATAACTGCTAGGGGTGGATTGAATATTTCCGGTAACAGATTTACGTTGACATCAACGAATACAACTATTACCGCAGATGGAACAATAACCTCGAGAGGAACAGGCGTTGGTTCAGATGGAAATAAATACTTAATGGCAGCAACATTGCGAGGAGGAGAGCTTAAAGTATGGAATAATACATCTAATAATGGAGTAAGGATCCAAGGGCATGGTTTATTCGGTTATGACGATGATGGAACTAATACAATTCAATTAATATATACTCCAAGTGATGAGAACGACTTGAGTACTGGTTTGTGGTTATATTCCAATTTAGGGCAAGAAATACATGTGACAAGAAAAGAAATATGGCTCCAGGGAAATAATAGTGATGGAAGTATATATGGTTATTGCAACATAGGCAAAGGATATATGCGCATTGATTCTTCTGGAACGACATATTATGGCGATTGTGCACTATCTGTGCTAGGCGGAGCAAAGATTCAAGATCTGCACGCAATGGATAGCATGACAGTTGGATGTGATGTGGAAGAGGTTAAAATGTGGAACACATATTTTGGTTATTGTCAACCTGTTACAGCAGCGACGAACAGAGTCACGTTAAAGTGGACTGGGGCAGCTTTGCAAGTATGGATTGACAACACATTAGTAGGAACATTATTTGAATAATAGAAAGAAGATAGTAAAAATGTTAGAGACAAGAAAAGATATTACATTTACAGGAACAAGTTATGTTGAGAAAACAGTGACAGGTTCATCTGAAAAGCAGAGAATTAATATTGTATACCTCTCAGCATCAATTTCAGATGATGGAAGCAGTGTAAGCGTTAACAAGAATATTCAGAACAAAACGGAATATCTTGCTAACAAGAAAGCTTGCATGGAGGATATGGCAGAGTTTGAAGAACTTGCATTATCTTTAATTGAATAAGAGCTCATTACAGCGTCTAGCAATAAGCTAGGCGCTTTTTTAGAAGGAGGAAAAGAAAGATGATAACATTAAAGACAATATACATGGCAGCAGCACATAATAAGCTGATACAGCTTGTTATTATAGCTGTAATAATTGATACAATATTTGGAGTATTAAGGGCAATTAAAGAACGTAAATTTAACAGTTGTTTTGGTATTAATGGAGCAATTCGTAAGTGCGGAATGATAATATCCATTATGCTTCTTGTAATCGTTGATTACATAACAGGATTTAATATGATTGGATTTCTGCCGGAACAGGTTAGACAGCATATGGGTAATCAGATAGGAATTTCTGGCTTTTTCGCACTACTTGATATTGCGTATGAAACAGTAAGCATTTTGAAGAATATGGCATTATGCGGTTTGCCTGTAAAGAAACTTTGGTTATATGTTAAGACGTTTTTGGGAAACTACACAGATGAATTGACGGATGATGATGAGTTGGCAACGGCAAAAATAGATATTAAGGAGGAAAAGTAAATATGAGCATTAGAGGAATTGACGTTAGCGATAACAACGGAACGCTTGATTGGGACATTATCAAGGAACAGATTGATTTTGCAATTGTTAGAGTGGGATATGGCTCTAATTATGAAAGTCAGGATGACAGACAGGCTGTAAGAAATATGGAAGAACTCGAAAGAATAGGCAAGCCGTATGGAGTATATATGTACAGCTATGCACTTAATGAAGACGAGGCACATAGCGAAGCTGCACATATCCTGAGAATGATTGCTGGCTTTAATCCAGCGTTAGGAATTTACATAGATATGGAAGATGCAGACGGATACAAAGTAAGGAACAACAAAGATCCTCGCACTAATGGAGAAGCATATACTAGATATTGCCAGATTGTTATGGATGATTTAAAGGCGGCGGGCTTTGAGATTGTAGGCACATATGCTAACCTTGACTGGTTCTCTAATATCTTGGATAGGGAAGCACTTACAGATAAGAAGTGGCTTGCTATTTGGGGACCTGATAGTTGCCCTGTAGATTGGGCAGAAATCTGGCAGGATAGTTCGGATGGTTGCATAGATGGTTCGTCTGCAAGGACAGATACAGACGTCTATGTGAATGAAGATGCATTTAGTGCTTATGCAAAGGCTAATACACCGGAATATGAACCAGAAGAACCTATCCCAGAAAGAGAAATAGAAGATGTAGGTACAATGTACCGCGAAGGAGATCATGTTTGCTACAACAGAATCTATTATACAGCCGGCGACTGGACTGATGGCGCAGCACCATATTATACAGATGGAGTTATAACACATGTATATGAAGGAGCCAGACACCCTTACCTTATCGGCGATGGAACAGGATTTGTGGATGATAATTGTATTATGGGTCGTTATAACGAACCTGATGATACACCATCAGAGGAGCTGGAAGAGGAAGAAGCTGAAAGCGAGACAGAAGATGTAGCATATACTACAGTAGAAGCTGGCGAAGGATTCTGGCAGGTAGCAGAAAGAGCATTAGGAGATGGCACAAGATATCTTGAGTTAGCAGAATTTAACGGCATGGATATTAGTACACCACTCTATGTTGGTATGGAGCTTAAGCTTCCTAATTAATTTTATAATTAAGGCTGAAAGGGGCATATTGCTTTTGCAATATGCCCCTTTTTTTATTGCTCAAAATTTTTATAAAAAACTGTTGATATAATAGGCGTTATCGACTATTATATAAATGTAGATAGGCGATAACGACTATAAGAAAAAGGAGGGTATAAAGATGGGAGAGTACGTATTAGAGGATTTTGGAAAGTGCAAAGGATATAAAATTACAGAACAAGAATTATTCAAGATAATGGATATAGTATATCCAGAGCGCGACTATGGGGATGGATGGCATGAAGAAGTGCATGGGAATATATGGGAAAAAGATGATAAGAAAAGAAATTATCTTAAACTAAAAAAATACAGAAATTATAAGCTTAGAAGCGAAAAAACACTTGGATATTATGACTATGTATCAGGAGTATATGTTGTAAGAGATTACAGAATGGTAGCTTATGACGCAATAGAAAAATATAACGAAATGAATTAATATTATATTATAAAGGAGAATAATATTATGACAAACATGGAAATTGTAAAAAAGATGGCGAAGTTAAACATATTATGTGCAAGATACAGTGAAAGACACAACATACTAAAGTGCAAAACATGGAGAGATATAGACAGACTTATCACGGGCAATAAACTTACAATTAAGTATAAAGATGCTGCAGATGTTTTATATAATAATATATCTAAGATATGCGGAGCGAATGAATACTTGGTTAAAAGCGCGTTAGAATTAAAGGTTGAAATATATAACAGTGACATTAAAGATTTGAGATTCGGACTTGAGCCACAGAGAAAATTCTCAGATGAAGAAAATAAATTAGATCAGGAGTTAATAAGACAGAAGTTCTTTTACAACTCAGAAATGCTGGAGATAAAAGAAGCAGTAGAAATTCTCAATGGTGCTGTAACTGAGAGCGCTATCAAGCAGGCATGCCAGCAGGAACGTTTACTCAACACGCAGAAGATAGGTAAAACATGGCTTGTAAGTGGACCTGAATGTAGAGCGTACTGGAATATCCCTGATCCATACATGAATCAATCCAGAGTAAATCGAGAATATTAAGGGGGTATATCATGAAAGTTATAAAAAATCATAATGAAATGGAAATTATATCCAAAGAAGATTTTGAAAAGGTACAACAGGTTTTAAAAGGAAAAAACAAAGATGAGTGTAAGAATAAAACATCGGTATTAAAAAAATCTGAACCAAGACAAAAAAGCCCTATTCCTCCAGGATATAAAATGGTGGAAGGAAAACTTGTCATAAATGAAGCAGAAGCAGACGTTATAAAAGAACAAATTAGCAATTATGTAAATAGTAAATGCGGAGAGATAGGAGAATAACATAAGAAATCTTATAGATTAATTCTGAAATGGATATGTATAAAAAGAAGAAGGACTTCCCCCTTCTTCTTTTTGGTTATAGGAATAATGCAAACATAATATACTATTATATAATAGGAAGAAACCACATACAACAACATGGTGCTAATGAACTTGGTCATCTTGAGATGGTTAGTACAATGGTTCATCAGCTTACAAGAAATCTTACAATGGAACAGATAAAAGGAA
>OLGB01001187.1_pt1 | contig 32746 bp, 33 predicted proteins | sample 1605691 | NCBI WGS metagenome assembly OLGB01 (sample SAMEA3888925, study PRJEB22519) | human gut metagenome | biome: human gut; feature: human-associated habitat; material: faeces | place: Denmark | collected 2010 | reverse complement strand
GCATCCCTCACGTGGCGTATGTGAAAAAGATTAGGAAGGTATCAAAAGACTCCGTTGTATGTGAAAGAATGATAGAAACAGGCCTTGAAGTCATTGAAGTGAAGCTGCCGGCAATGCTTACGGTCCTGAAAGACATAAATGTCCCCCGGCTGCCCTCCTTCAAACTTAAACGCCGTGCCAAGGAAAAACCAATTCCCACCTGGGGAATAGAAGACTTAGGGATCAAGGAAGAAGCTGTCGGCTTACAGGGGTCGCCAACCATGGTATTAAGAACGTTTACCCCGGAAGCGAAGGGCAGCTGCCGCATGTTTAATGGATCAGCGGAAGAACAGATCGGCGAATTATTAAATGTTATTGAGTCTTTGGACTAAGGAGGGGATGTACCTTGGCTGGAATTTATGTAAAAGAGGATAAATGCGTCGGGTGCCATCAGTGTGTAAGCATATGCCCGCAGGGAGCGATCCTGATAAATGTCGATAATATCGCGGAAATCGGAGGCGGCTGCAACCTTTGCGCACTCTGCGTCAACGAATGTCCGACGCAGGCAATTGTAAAAGAAAGTGTTGTCGCTGATAAGATATCAGATATCGACGTCGCTCACCTTGCGGAATGCCGTGACCTTTGGATTATTACAGAAATAAGGGATGGGAGTATCGCCGGCTGTACGTTGGAGCTTTTAGGAGAAGCCAGGCGTTTGGTAAAAGGGACCAAGCATAAGGTGGCAGCGGTCCTGTTATGCAATGAAAGAGGAGATTACCCGCAGCAGCTGACAGCATATGGAGCTGACGTCGTTTACGTGGCAGAAAACGAGATATTCCGCCGCTTCACGGACACCCCATATAAAGAAACGGTCCTGCGCCTGGTAAAAGAAGAAAAACCTCTCGCTATTTTACTTTCCGCGACGGCTATGGGCAGGTCGCTCGCCCCGCGGCTGGCCGCGGCTCTCCATACCGGTCTGAGCGCTGATTGTACGGAGCTTGAGCTTTGCCCCAACGGCATTCTTATACAAACGCGCCCGGCATTTGGGGGAAACCTTTTTGCCAGCATCCTCTGTCCCCGCACATGGCCGCAGATGGCGACCGTGCGCCCGAAGGTGATGCAGCAGATCGAGCCGGATTTTAAACGTACAGGTACGGTCGTCGGCAAAGATTATGTGCCGCCCACGGACGAGATGCAGATTACGTCCATAATCGACTATATAGCTCAAGAAAACGGCGTGTCCGTCGATGATGCGGAAATTGTCGTTACTGCCGGATACGGGGCGTCCAGTGATGAGGGGCTGCGTCTGGTGGAGGAGCTGGCCCAGGCATTGGGCGGCGCCGTTGGAGCATCAAGAAAGGTTGTTGACGCCGGCCTTGTCAATTACGAGCATCAGGTTGGGCAAACTGGAAAAACTATCGGCCCTAAACTTTATATTGCCTGCGGTGTTTCCGGCGCGATCCAGCATGCGGTCGGCATGAGCTCTTCGAAAACTATCGTCGCAATCAATATCGATTCCGATGCGCCTATTTTTCATTTTGCAGATATTGGCATAGTGGCCGACCTCTATGAATTTTTGCCGAAATTGATTGCCGCCATAAAATCTAAAAAATCATAATGCTATGGTAAAGCAGGAATTTTCTGAAAGGAGGATGTCATACTATGCCAGACCATGAAAAGATTATCCTTAACACCAATATCAATGGAGAAATACGTCAAGACCTGATCTACGAAGATTTGACGCTGCTTGATTATTTGAGAGAGTTCCTTGGCCTTTTGGGGACGAAGCGCGGATGTAACTGTTCTGAATGCGGAAGCTGTACTGTTCTGCTGGACGGACGCGCCGTTTATTCATGTTCTGTTTTAGCGATACAGGCGGAGGGGAAAAAGGTCCTGACAATAGAGGGCGTGTCCGAGCCTGGAAAACTGCATCCGATCCAAGAGGCGTATGTTGAAGCTGGAGCGGTTCACTGCGGTTTCTGCACTCCAGGGTTCGTATTGAGCACAAAGGCTTTGCTGGACCGCAACCATCACCCAACTAAAGATGAAATAAAAGAGGCTCTTGCCGGAAACCTTTGCCGATGCACAGGTTACGTACAGATTATAGAGGCCGTGCTGCTAGCCTCTAAAAAAATGTATGGTTCTGAAAAGGAGGGGGCATAAATGCCATTTCATGTAAAACGCGTCGAAACGCTCGATGCGTTGTGGAAGCTCTTTCTCGAATTTCCTGACGCCTATCCAGTGGCAGGCGGGACTGATATCCTCCCCCGTGTGAACCAGGGTATTGAGGCCCATGAGATGTTTGTGTGCCTGGAAAACATAAAAGACCTGCGCGGAATAACTTATCTTGATGATGGCTCGGTGAAAATAGGAGCGCTGACGAAACTCGCAGAGATAGCGGAAGAAAAGCTTCTGTCAGAATTTACCGCGCTGAATCAGGCCTGTTCCAAGGCGGCGTCTCCGCAAATACGTAATCAGGCGACCATAGGCGGTAATGTCCTTCAGGAAAACCGGTGCATCTATTTCAACCAGTCGGTAAGCTGGCGTCGAGCCGACCCATGTTTTAAATTGGGAGGAGACAGATGTTATCAGTATAAAGGAAGCCCGAAGTGTGTCGCGCTTTTTCAGTCCGATGTGGCTCCAGTATTGATGTCGTATGGTGCGGACGCTGTCTTTGTCAGCCCCCGGGGAACGAGAAGCGTGCCGCTGCGTTCTATTTATATGGAGGCGGGCAGGAAAGATAAAAAAAAGGACGAGATATTATCCGAGCTCGTTATCCCAGCTAAAAAAGGACGATTCCGGTCAGCATACGCGCGTGAAACTATCAGGGGGTCTTTTGATTTTCCGTTGGTAAGCTGTGCGCTGTCGTTTACAGAAATCGATCATATTATTGAAGAGGCCGCAATGGTTATGGGCAGCGCGGGGGTGATGCCTAGATTTGTCGCAGAAGCCAGCGATCTGCTTCATGGGCTGGAGGTAAATAAGATTGCTTTGAAGCTGGATGAGTTGAAAAAACATGCCGCCAGAGCAGTTTTCCCATTTAGGGACAGCAGGGTCGATACGATATCCAGAAAGGCGTTCGCGCAGTCTCTCGTTGAAAAAGTCATCAAGATATTACAAGCGTAAGCTGCACATCCTTGTCATATTTATTGGGAAGGGGGCGCGGCAAGATACAGAAGTAGATAATATTTTGCGATCCTGTGTAATTTGCTGTTTGTGCGCTCGAAACTACATGAAATAAAACTACAGGAGGAATTATTATGAAGAATTACGATGTAATTTTTATAGGCGGCTCCTTAATGGCAAGTGCAACGGCGTACACCATGCTGAATGAAAATCCCAATCTTAAAGTTTTGCTGATTGAAAAAGATTCCACCTATAAATATGCCGCGACGCCGCTTGCGCTTGGGGGCATTCGCCAGCAATTCAGCGAACGTACAAATATCCGCATGGCGAAATCGAGTGTAGAAACATTTGAAAATTTTGGAGAAATTATGGAAACAAAGGCTTTTGGCAAGCCCGAGATAGACCTTCGCCAGGGCGGATATCTCTTCTTGGTGGATGAGAGCAAATGGCCTATCGCCCTTGAAAACGCTCAGGTGCAGAAAGAGGAGGGAGTAGACATAAAGCTCCTTACCGTACGCGATCTGCAGTCAATGCTGCCGGAGACCGATCTTACCGGTATCGTCGGAGGCACGGTATGTCCGCGCGAGGGGGTCCTTGATCCGGCATCTGTGCTTAACGGCTACCTTCGTAAAATCAAAGAGCTCGGCGCGGAACTGACAAACGATGAAGTCGTTGGAATAGAGGCCGATCATGGCAAAATCGTTTCCGTTAAATGTAAGTCTGGAGCCGAATACTCAGCCGGGGTTTTCGTAAACGCCGCTGGGCCGTGGGCCAAAGAAATAGGCAAAATGATAGGCGTTGATATTCCTGTTGAACCAATGCCCCATGACCTTTATGTCACGAGAATGCCTTTGGATGCCAATGTCGGCAATGCTTATACAACGATACCGAGCACAACGTGGTGGTATCGTGAACATGAAGACCGCGATACCCTTCTGTGCGGTAAAACAAAGCTGGATTTCAAACTTGGCTTTGACTATAACGTCGATATGCCATATTTTGAAGCGGAGGTATGGCCTGACCTAGCCGACCGTATGGAAAGCCTTGACAACCTCAGGCTTATTAAATCATGGCGCGGATGCTATGAATATAATGTGATCGACTTCAATGCGATTATCGGCCAGCATCCGGACGTTCCTAATTTCTATCTCATCAACGGATTCTCCGGACACGGAATGATGCAGGCTCCGGCCGCGGGGAAGGGGCTTGCCGAGTACATTCTGTATGGCGAATACAAAACTCTTGACTTAAGCGCGATGAATATCCGCAGGTTTAGGGAAAACAAGCTGATTATTGAAAAAGCGATAATTTAACGATAGGAGAAAACCATGAAAGACTTACGCTCGCTAATGGCTTGGCTTGAAGAAAGAGGCCAGGTCGCGCATGTAAAAAAAGAAGTGGATCCTGAATTTGAATTAGTGGCAGTTGCTAAGAAGATTCACGATAAGTATGACAAAGCGGTATTTTTCGAAAACGTGAAAGGTTCAAAGTTCCCTGTGTTGACCTATGTGCTTTCCTCCAGAGAGGGGATCGCGGAATCTCTTAATATGACGTCCCAGCAGATGGCGCATCAGTGGAGCCATAGAGAAGAGCAGCAGCTCCCATATAAAGTTGTCGACAGCGGCCCCGTACAGGAGGTTGTCGACGCTGAGCCTAATTTATATGACTTGCCGCTGTGTCTCCACAGTGACGGCAATAACGGGCGCTACATCACGGGCGGGGTCCTTGTGGCCAAGCATCCCGACCTGGGGATGATGAACGCCTCATTCAACCGCTGTCAGCTTGTAGATAAAGATAAGCTGAGAGTACGCATGATGCCTCCGCAGCATTTGGGAGTTTTTTACGAGGCTGCGGAGAAATTGGACAAGCCATTGGAAGTAGCCATCGTATTAGGAGCCTCTCCTGCCGTGATGTACAGCGGGGCCTCTAAGATTCCGATAGACAGAGACGAGTTGGAGTTTGCCGGCGCGCTTGCAAATGAACAGCTGGAGGTGGTGCGGTGTAAGACAATCGACGTCATGGTGCCTGCCCACGCCGAGATAGTGATTGAAGGGAAAGTCCTTCCGCATATCAGGGAGGAGGAGGGGCCATTCGGGGAATTTACCGATTCCTATGTTCCCGTCATGAAGAACCATGTATTCCAGGTTACGGCGATAACTCACCGTAAAGATGCGTTCTGGCACGATATTTTTGCCGGCGGCGCGGAAGACCTTAACCTGCTCGCCCTGCCAATCGAAGCGGAAATCTTCAATCATATCCGAAAATTTGCCAACCCTGAGGATATAATAGATGTTTTGGCTTCGCCGTTTGTCTTCGGTTGTTTTATTCGCCTTAAGAAGCGCAACGAACAGCAGCCTAAGAATATCCTTCTATCGGCTTTAGCTTCGTATGCGTGGACGCAGTTTGTCGTCGTCGTTGACGAGGATGTCGACATAAGAAAGCCAAACGACGTATTTTGGGCGATACAGACGCGGTGCTGCCCGGAACGTGATGTCATGGTGATACCGGGAGTCTCTTCCTACACACGCGAAGATGTGAAGGACGAGAATCTCGGCAAATTTGGGATAGACGCGACAGCTCCGCTTAACAAAGCCCATATTTACAAACGCCGTACTAACAAAATGGAAGATGTAGTCAACGTAGACGATTACTACATATCCTAAAATCTAAAATGGACAGGTGTGATCGAGATGGATTTAAAATATATAGGTGAAGCGGTAGACAGGCTTGTCACGGTCCCAATGTCGAATTGGACCATTCTGAAGGGTTTGCCCCTTACCGAGACCTATGAAGCGGCGCGGGCAAAAGCCGGAGAACCGCTGACGCTGAAAATAGCAAAAATGCTTAATGAGCGCGTAGGCAAAGGCGACAAAGTTCTTTTACTTTCCGGCTTCGTGATATTGAATTGGAATCGTCCTGAGACAGACGGCCCCGTTGGCGTCGCCGCGCTGGCCAGGAGCCTGGATCTGTCCTTAGGAGCGGTTCCCGTCATTCTCACCGAAGATATATTAAAGGAAAATTTGAAGAAGACCACAGAGGCAGCTGGGCTTATCGTCTGCGACAGCGACGAAGAACTTCACCGGGGCGGCAGGGGACGTAAGGCCATGGTTCTTGGATTCCCCGTCGATCATGAAGAGGCTAAGAGGCAGGCTGTGGAGATGTTGGACAAGCTCAATCCCAAAGCGGTGATCGCTGTGGAAAGGCCGGGCTGGAACGAAAAGCGTGTTCATCACAGCGGTATGGGATATGACATATCAGCGGTTACCGCGAAATTGGACTATCTGTTCCTTGAAGCGCAAAAGAGGGGAATATTGACAGTCGGCGTCGGCGACCTCGGCAACGAAATGGGTATGGGATATGTGAAAGAGGAAGTCAAAGCGTTGATCCCTAATGGGGCCAAATGTCTTTGTGACTGCGGCGCGGGTATTGCGTGCGACGTCTCGGCCGACGTGGGCTTGATATGCAACATATCCAATTGGGGAGCCTATGGGATTTGCGCCTGCCTGGCCGCTCTTGCTGGTGAGGAAGAGGTCTTGCACGACGGTAATATGGAAAAACGCATGATTAGGGCCTGCGTTGACGCCGGGGCGCTTGACCCTGTAAGCGGCATGCTTATTCCCCGGGTGGACGGAGAACCTGAAGAGACCAATATGTATATCATTGAAATGCTGCGCGGTATAGTACGGCACGCTACTACGGGCAGCATCTTTACGAGAAGCTATAAGGCAACCGGCAGGAACGTAATTAAAAATCTGTAGAATCATTAAATAAAAATAGGGGCTGTGAAAGTGTTCGTCCGCTTCCGCAGCCTCTTGTACATCATGGATCTCCTTTCAGAAGTTTCTATGGAGGCAGGATATGATAATAGGGAAGAATATCATCAGAGTTGATGCATTGGACAAGGCTCTCGGCAGGGCAAAGTTCACCGAAGACCTGATACCGCAGAATGCCTTAGCTGCGAAAGTGCTGCACAGCACGATTGCAAACGGTATTGTAAAATCGATGAACACGGCAAAGGCGGAGAGGATGCCGGGAGTCGAAAAAGTTGTAACGTGCTTTGGTGTCCCCGACATTCAATATGCCACCCCCGGACACCCGTGGTCTTTAGATTTGGAGCATAGAGATGTCGCAGACCGTAAGCTCCTGAATCAACGTGTGCGGCATTACGGAGACTGTATTGCCGCCGTTGTTGCCAAAGATGAATTGACGGCATCTGAAGCAATAAGGTTGATAGAAGTTGAATATGAAGAATATCCCGTTCTGCTTGATCCCGTACGGGCGATGCAGCCTTCAGCGGGCGATCTTCATGAAGAATCGCCGTTCAATGTATTAAAGCGAACTGCATATTCCGAAGGCTGCCTGGAGTATGAGATAAAAAAAGATGACGTCGTGTCTCTTTGCGGAACCTATAAAACTGTGCCTGTGCAGCACTGCCATATCGAAAATACCGGAAGTTTCGCCTATATGGAGGGAGAGCGTGTGGTCGTTGTGGCCTCAACGCAGATCCCCCACATACTTCGTCGTATAATCGCACAGGCTCTTGGAATATCCTACGGATTAGTCCGCGTAATAAAACCATGTGTCGGCGGCGGTTTTGGGAATAAACAGGATGCGATTTATGAGCCGCTCAACGCTTTCTTATCAATGCAGGCCGGCGGTAGATGCGTAGCTTTAAATATGAGCAGGGAGGAAACGTTTCATTCCAGCCGCAGCCGCCACGGAATCGAATTTCAACTGGAGACGTGGGCAGACAAATCGGGCAAAATACTGGCGCGAAGGAGCCGGGGCCTCTCCAATCAGGGAGGCTACGCCTCTCACGGACATACGATTGCCGCGAATGCTACCAGCGCCTATCGCAATATGTACCATCAAAACGCCCTGGAGCAGGAAACTATAACCGTATATACCAATATTTGTCCTGGCGGAGCCATGCGCGGCTATGGTATTCCCCAGATAAATTTTGCGATGGAATCTCATATGGATGACCTTGCGGCGCAGCTCAAGATGGACCCGATCGCATTCAGGCGTATTAACATGATGCGTTTGGGAGATTTGGACAAACCTACGGGGATTATCTGCCACAGCAGCGGTCTTTCCGAGTGCCTGAATGCAGGAAGCCGTTATATGGATTGGGAGAATAAACGGCGCCTATACAGCGGTCAATCTGGAAATACGCGCAAGGGAGTCGGCATGGCGGTTTTCAGTTATAAGAGCGGAGCGTATCCCAGCGCGATAGAGGTTTCCAGTGCGAGAGTCATCTTGGTCCAGGACGGTTCTATATTGGTAGAGATGGGAGCTACGGAGATCGGCCAGGGGGCCGACACCGTCTTTACTCAAATTGCATCTGAGGCGCTGTCCGTCCCTCCTGAATCGGTGCATATAATAAGTACGCAGGATACGGATCATACGCCGTTTGATACGGGGGCCTATGCCTCGCGGCAGACGTATGTATCCGGCTCGGCGCTTAAGCAGACATGCCTCCTAATGAAAAAAAAGATTCTGTCTTATGCCGCCGAACTGCTTAAATGCTCGATAAATGATATTGATCTGCGTGATAATATGATCATAGATATAGCAAAAGAAGGTAAACTTATCTCATTAAAAGAGCTTGCCGTCACGTCGTTTTACAGCAGAGAGCACGCCATCCACATTACGGCGGAATCTTCATTTCAATGTAAAGATAATACTTATGCGCTGGGGTGTTGTTTTGCTGAGATTGAAGTCGATATAAATATGGGGCGCATAAAAATCATCGACATTATCAACGTGCACGACAGCGGGAGAATAATAAACCCGGCGCTGGCTTCGGCTCAGGTCCATGGCGGCATGGCAATGGGAATAGGATATGCGCTGTATGAGCAGATGTTGTATGACAGCCGCGGAAAGTTATTGAACGGCAACTTGCTGGATTATAAAATTCCTACCGCGATGGATATACCGGAACTCAACGCCAAGTTTGTAGAAACAGAAGACCCGACAGGTCCATATGGGAATAAGTCGCTGGGAGAGCCTCCTGCGATCCCTGTTGCCGCCGCCATAAGAAATGCGCTGCTCTGTGCCACTGGCGTGTCAGTCAACCAACTGCCGCTGAACCCGCCTAGGTTAATAAAGGCTTTTATAGATGCCGGTCTTATAAAGGGGGGATCTGGGGGTGCTTGATATCGTTAGAAATGATATTGTTTATAGTGTTCCCGAGGCGATAAAGCTCTTGGATAATGATCCTGAAGCAAAAATAATAGCCGGTGGGACAGATGTTATTATAAAGATAAGAGCTGGTAAATTACCCTGTGCAAAGCTTGTCAGTATCGGTATGCTCAGAGAGCTTAGAGGGGTGTCGATGGAAGGCGATGGAACAATAAAGATAGGGCCTCTCACGACATTTCATGAATTAGAATCTGACGCGCTTCTCACGAAGCATATTCCGGTACTTTCAGGAGCGGCCGGGACGGTTGGCGGCCCCCAGATTCGTGCGGTCGGGACGATCGGCGGCAATATCTGTAATGGGGCTACAAGTGCGGATACGGCTTCGACCCTGTTCACGCTGAACGCAAAACTCCAAATTACCAGTTTCGCCAGTGTTGAGGAAAAGGATATAGAAGACTTTTACCTGGGGGCAGGAAAGGTCGCTTTGCCTCAAGGGGCCCTGCTCACGGCTATCCGGATAAGGAAAAAAGATTATGACGGTTACAGGGGATATTATGTAAAATACGCTCAAAGAAACGCTATGGATATATCGACGCTTGGGTGCGCGGTGCAGTTGAAGCTGGATAGCAGAGGAAACAGGATAGGCGATATACGCATTGCTTTTGGTGTTGCGGCCCCAGTTCCATTGCGTGCTAAAAACACCGAAATGATGCTGAAAGGGTTATCTTTGACTGATGCCATTGAAAAAGGCCCCGAACTTTTACGCGCGGAGATACACCCAAGAGACTCGTGGCGCGCAAGCAGGGAATTCAGAATCCATATTGCGGGAGAAATATTCAAGCAATCTCTCACTCAGGCATGGAAGGAGGTCCTGTCAGCATGTTAAATATCGTTAATCTGGATGTTAACGGTGAACTTCATGAAATTGCCGTGGGCGCGGGAGAAATTCTAACGGATACGCTGCGTGATAAATTAGGTTTGACCAGTGTTAAAAAAGGCTGCGGGGTCGGTGAATGCGGAGCCTGTACCGTCCTTATAGACGGAATAGCAGTGAACAGCTGTATATATTTAACCTCATGGGCTGAAGGGAAAAAAATCATTACCGTTGAGGGGCTTAGGTCAAAAGACAACAAACTGCATCCGGTACAAAAGGCTTTCATTGAAGAGGCCGCCATCCAATGCGGTTTCTGTACGCCAGGATTTATCATGACTGCAGTTGAAATAGCGGGAAGCGGTAAAAAATACACCCGTGACGAAATCCGCCGTCTTATCTCAGGACATTTGTGCAGGTGTACCGGATATGAAAATATCATAAATGCAATAGAACGCGTAATCGCTGAAAATAATATTCGTGACGAATCCGTTGTTTAAACTGAGCCAAGATTGGAAACCGCCGCCGGATTTCCGGCGGCGTATCTTATTATAAACTTTTGTCTTTGGCGTCAATCATCTCCGCGAGTTTTGCGGTGAAGCGGCGGTCGTCCTCCTTCGTCCTTTTCGCGGGGCCCTTTGTGCGGCCGCCGGCGCGGCGGTACTTGGCCTTTAGTTCGCGCTCTTCCAGGCAGGCCTCCATCTGTTTCCCGACGTATTCGAAGCCCGTGGGGCCGAGCGCTCTTGCGCCCTTTGCGAGCGCCATCGCGGCGAGGCCGATGTCCTGCGTTATGACGATGTCGCCGGCGCGCGCGAGGTTTATTATCTTCAGGTCCGCCTCCTGCGGATCTCCGCCCACGGTGATGTGGTGCTCCGAGGCGATCTCGTGGTTGAAGTTTGCGACGGTTATCAGCTCCGCGTTTGCCGCGGCGGCGGTCTTCGCCGCCGCTTCAAAGGCGCCGCGCGGGCAGGCGTCGGCGTCGATTATTATCCGCACTCAGCCCTTCATGCAGCCGCAGATCTCGGTGTTGTCCCCCGAAGCCGGCTCGGCCTTTATCTCGGTTATCTTGATGCGTCCCTCCCGGTGGAGGGTGAGCGCGAGTGAAATGATGGTCGCGGGCGTAACGCCGATGTTCTGCGCCAGCTCGTCGGGATAGAGGCCGCCCTCTTTCTCCACGGCGCTTATGATGGCGTCGCCGAGGCAGTCCACCCACTGGGAGAAGAGCTGCTGCATTTCGGGAGTGTTGGAGGCCGCGAGCTGGCTTACCCTCACCACCGAGTCGAATATGCGCGCGGAAACAAGTTCAAGGGACTTCACTAGCTGTTTCATGTCCTGGTCTTCGAGATTTTTTATATCGAGATTCATAGAAATTCCCTCCTTAACGGTATGTCTTTCATGCCGCTGTGAATTATAATATAAATCAGCACTTTGAGAGAAGGGATGGAATTTTTATGTCCGTTGTAACAATAGATGATAAAAAGATCGGCGTCCTCTCCGATACGCATGGAAGTTTCCCCGCCTGGCAGAAGGCGCTCGCGCTTTTCGGCCCGGAGGTGCGGACTGTTCTGCACGCTGGGGATGTGCTTTACCACGGCCCGCGCAACAGCATTCCCGGCGGCTACACCCCGGCGGACCTGCTGGAGGCGATAAACGGCTTTCAGCGGGACGGGGGACGGGTGCTGCTCGCCGAGGGCAACTGCGACGCCGCCGTCGACCGCATGGTGCTAGATCCCGAGATGGAGAAATATGTCTCGCTGGTATGGCGCGGCAAGAAGATACTCATGATGCACGGGGACAATTTTCCGCTGCTGCGCGAGATGGCGCTCCATAACGGGGTGGATCTGGCGATATCCGGCCATACTCACGTCGGCTCGCTTGTGCGCGAAGGCGGCGTCATTTTTCTCAATCCGGGCTCCACGACGATCCCCAAGGGGCGGGACCCAGAGAGCGCCGCGCTGCTCGACGACGAGGGCATCAGGATAATGACGCTTGACGGAGGGGAACTTCACTTTGAAAGATGGTAAGAGCGGGATGTATCCGGTGTTCAGGCCGCGCAGGTTTTGGACGTCGGTGCTTTGGCTCGTTTTCCTCGCGGCCGGTTCCGCTTTCAGCTGCGTCTTCGGGATATTCGCCTTTTTCACGGCGGTGCTGGTGTCTGTATTTATAGGGCTGAACGAGTTTGGTCGCTGGTCGTATAAGACCAATCTCGTGATCTGTGCTGGCACTTCCGTCGTGGTCGCGGTGGCCGGGGTATTCACATGGATGGAGATCGCGTCGCTTTTCGTGCTCTTTTTTGCGGTGAGCGCCTACCTGCTCTATTTCAGAGACCGTGCGAGCCGCCTCATTCCCTCGCTTGAAGCTTTTGCCGCCTCTCTCGCGAAAGCGCCGGATTTTGATTCTATAATTGAGAGTGCCTGGCGCGGCATACAGGAGATGGCGCCGGAGGCCGCGGTTTTCATCGTCCTCGCCGATATTGAGGGGTGTTTGTATGTGCCGGACCATTTCGATGTACCGGGGCGCGCGCTTAAGAGAAACGGCGGCACTCCGTGGAAGGTCTTTGCCTCGGGGCGTCCGATGAACGTTATCCGGGTGTCGACCGGGCGCGACCAGCCGCTGGACCGCGACGCGCTCTCGCTGATCTCGGTCCCGATCACGGCGCGGGGCGAAAAGCTCGGCGTGCTTCAGCTTGAGGCCGGCACGGCGGGCGCTTTCAGCGAGGAGGATGTGGCGAAGCTCTCTCTCGCGGCGATGATCATCGGCCACGAGCTCTATATGTTTGAGTCTTCCGAAGCCGTCGTAAGGGAGGCCGATGAAGATGATCCTGATTGATATGCATGTGCACAGCTGTTATTCCGACGGTACTTTCACGCCGGAGCAGCTCGTGTCGGCGGCGCGGCGGCGCGGACTTTCGCTGCTCTCTCTTACCGATCATGACACGACCGCCGGGCTGGGGCCGCTCATGAGGGCCTGCGCCAAAGAGGGGATCAAGGGGCTCTGCGGCATTGAGCTGTCGGCTGAAGCCCCCTTCACGCTCCATATATTGGGCTACAGGATATCGCCGGGCGTGGGCAGGCTGGAAGGCCGGCTTGATTATATCCGCGGACGCCGCGACGCGCGCAACCTTGTGATGTGCGAAAAGCTCCGCGCGCTCGGCCTTGGCGTCACCATCGAAGAGGTGCGGGAAATTTCGGGCGGAGAGGTGGTCGCGCGTCCGCATATAGCGCGGCTTTTGATAAATAAAGGCTATGTGGGCAGCGTGGCGGAGGCCTTCGCGAAGTACCTCGCGAGGGGGGCCGCCGCCTATGTTTCGCGCGAGCGGCTCTCCGCCGAGGAATGTATTTCGCTCATCCGCGAGGCGGGCGGCGTGGCCGTTCTCGCTCACCCGTTTCAGTGTCGGCTGGACGACGACGGATTGGCGGCGCTGCTTTGCAGGCTCAGGGATGCCGGGCTCTGGGGGATGGAGGCGATCTACGGCGCAAATTCGCCGGAGACGACCTACCGGCATTTGAAGATGGCGGGGCGGTTCGGCCTGTACACGACGGCGGGCTCGGATTTTCACGGCGGCAACAGCCCGGGGATAGAGCTGGGCATGCCGGTCAGCGATGATATTTTGCCGTGGGCCAGGCTGGGGATAAGATAAAGTATGACGATTATCGGACGAATATCGGCAGGAGGTCGAAGATGAGATGTACCATAAAATAATGGATTTTAGAAGCGATACCGTTACCAAACCGTCGGAGGAGATGCGCAGGGTCATCGCCGGCGCCGAGGTCGGGGACGACATCTACGGGGACGATCCCTCCGCGAACGCGCTCTGTAAGTACGCGGCGGAGATAACGGGGAAGGAGGACGCTCTCTTTGCCTGCTCGGGAACGATGGGCAACCTTCTTGCCTTTACAACTGTGGGACGCCACGGCGAAAGCCTGCTCGCGGGGAAGCGTTCCCATGTGTGGTGCGCCGAGGTCGGCGGCTTTTCCGCCGTCGCCGGGCTCTGTCCCTATCCGCTCGGCGACGACGACGGCATTCCCGACCCGGCTGAGCTTGCCGTGGCCAGCAGGGCCGACAACGACATCCACCATCCGGATACGACGATACTTGCGCTTGAAAATACGCACAACTACACCGGCGGCATCGCCGTGCCTCCTGAGCGTTTCGCTCTGACGGCGCGCGAGGGCAGGCGGCTCGGTTTTCATGTCCATCTTGACGGCGCGCGCATCTTCAACGCCGCAGTTCGTCACGGCGTTGATGTGAGAAAGTACGCCGACGAAGTCGATTCCGTGCAGTTTTGCCTCTCGAAGGGGCTGGGCGCGCCGCTCGGTTCGATGCTCTGTGGATCGCGCGAGCTGATCGAGGGGGCGAAGAAGTGGCGCAAGCGCCTTGGCGGCGCGCAGCGGCAGGTTGGGATCGCCGCCGCCGCGGGGCTCTACGCGCTGAAGAACAACGTCGCTCGCCTTGCCGAAGACCACGCCAACGCCGCGCTGCTCGTCGACATGCTGAAGAGGGGCGGCGTCGAAGTGGAGGAGAGGCCGAATATGACGAATATGGTATTCTTCCCCCTCAAGGAGGGGCAGGTCAGCGACGCCGAGTTTGAGGCGAGGTGTCTTGAAAAGGGGCTGCTCGCGCATATGATATCGCCGCGCCGCGCGCGTTTCGTCACGCATCTGGACGTCGGCCGCGAAGATGTGGAGCGCGCCGCCGCGATAATTCTGGAGGTCCTTTCGGCGTGATAAAGTTTCTTCCGCACGATGAAGTAGAGGCCCTTGCCGCCCATGCGCTCGACCTTGCGGCAAAGAGCGGCGCCTGGGGAGCGGACCTCCTTTACAGCGAGGGCAGCGGCAGCGGACTGACTCTTAAAGACGGAGAGACGGAGGAATGCGCCTCCGGCTCCTCTGCCGGCATCGGCATCAGGACGATAATGTCGGACGGACGTCAGGGGATCGCCTATGGCAGCCGGCTAGACAAAGCGTCCGTCGACTCTCTTGTTGAGTGGAGCCTGCATAACGCGCTGGCATCCGAGCCGGAGGAGGGCATCACCCTCTACGAAGGTCCGCTTGTGCGCTGTCGGGAGCTTGACGCCGAGGACAGGCGGATACGTGAGATCACCGCAGCAGACCGCATGAAATATTGTCTCGAAATGACGCGGGAGGCGCGGTCGCTCGACAGCCGCATCGTCTCCGTGCGCTCCGCCTCATGGAGAGACGGATGGGGCGCTTCCTTCTTTGCCACGACCAAGGGGCTTTGCGGCTGGGAGGAGGGCTCCAGCGCCAACTGCGGCGTCATGGTGCTCGCCCAGTCCGGCGAGTCCACCGAGATGGGCGGTTACGGAATGGAAGCGCTGCGCCTGGACGAGCTGGACATAATAAAGAGCGCGCGCACGGCGGTGGAGCAGACAGTCGCCTCGCTTGGCGGCAGACAGCTCGCGACGGGGAGCTACACCATCATGATAGAACCGGAGACGGCGGCCGCTCTCGTAGACGTTATCGGCGGCCTTTTCTGCGCCTCCGACGTGCACCGGGGACGTTCGATGATGAAGGGGCGTCTTGGCGAGCTCGTCGCCTCCCCCTGCGTCAACCTTACGGACGACGGGCGCATCCCGTGGAAGCCCGGCAGTTCGTCGTGGGATTCCGAAGGCGTCCCGACCGGCCGCACGGAGCTGATAAAAAACGGAGAGGCCAACGCCTTCCTCTATAATTTGCAGTATGCCATAAAAGACGGCGTAAGCTCGACCGGCAACTGCTCGCGCGGGATGTCGTCCCTGCCCGATGTGGGAACGACGAACCTCGTGTTCGCGGCGGGGACGGAAAGCCCCGACGCGCTGCGTGCGCGGATCACAAACGGCATGTACGTAACGGAGTTCATGGGGCTGCACACCATCGACCCGATCAGCGGCGATTTTTCTATCGGCGCCAAGGGGCACCGCATAGAGAACGGCGAGATCACAACGCCGGTGAGCGGTGTCACAATGGCGTCCAATCTGTTAGAATTTATGAGAAATATCTCGGCGGCGGCCTCCGACCTGAAATATTCCGGTTCGGTGGCGGCCCCTACACTGGTGGTTGAGAATGTTGTCATTGCGGGTAAATAATAGGATATTCACAGGGCTCATAGCGGCTTTTGCGTCGCTCTTCATCCTTTCGGCCTCCTGCGCCTTCGCCGCGGAGACGCTCTCCTTCTGGAACGGGGAGGTTAAAAAGGGCGACGTCGCGGCGCGCCGGAACGGAACGATACAGGAGGTCGCCATTGACGAGGTCGTCTCGTCGCTGGGTTTCATCCCGAAGGTGGACGCCTCCTCTATAATAGTGGTTCTTGAGGGGAAGAAGATCGAATTCTGGAACGCCTCGAATGTGGTCCGCGCCGCCGGAAGCATAATCAGCTTCCCGCTGCCGGTGAGCAGCACGGACGGACATTGGTGGGGAGATGCGAAATCGGTGGCCGACGCGTTCGGTTACTTCTATGCCGCGATAGGCAAACCTTCGGCCTTCCGCTGGGGCGAACCTTCGGCGGCCCCGCAGCCGCCCGTCCAGTCAAAGGTTTCGGAGCCGCAGCGGCCGGTTGAGGAAAAACCGGCCGAACCTGAAAAAAGGCCGGTCGTGAAGATCCCTTCCGCCGAGCCGGCCCAGCCCCCGGCGGCGCAGAAGGGAGAGCCGGAGGAAAAGTACACGCCCGCCGCTCCGGTCGCGACCTTCAGCGGGAATAAACGCCCCGTCGTCGTCGTAGACGCGGGACACGGAGGGCACGATCCCGGAGCCGCGGCAAACGGCGTGAGGGAGAAGGACGTCAACCTCAAGGCGGCGATCGAGCTTGGCGAGATATTGCGCCAGTACGGGATCGACGCGAGGCTGACGCGCAGAACCGATGTCTATCTGAAACTTGCGGAGCGTACCGCCTTCGCGAATAAAAACGACGCCGACGTCTTTGTCAGCCTCCATTGCAACGCGATGCCCAAAGGCCGGTCAAGCGTCGCCGGGCTTGAATATTACATCATGGCCCTTCCCTCGGACAAAGACGCGATGAACCTGGCCATCGCGGAAAACAAAGAAATTTCCGCCGGTGTCGACAGCGCCGCCGAGGCGCAGCGCGCCGACAAAAAGACGCAGCTGCTGCTGAAGATATTGGGCGACATGCAGCAAAATGATAAAATAAACGAAAGCACGACGCTGGCAGAGGTGATGCACAAGGCGGCGAAAGCCGGCTCGATGCCGATGCGAAAGGTGGCCCAGGCTCCCTTCTTCGTACTGCGCGGCGCGGGGATGCCGGCCGTGCTGGTGGAAATGGGATATCTTACGAACGCGGCGGAGGCGAGAAAACTCAACTCCGCCTCATACAGGGAGGCGCTCTGCCGCAGTATCGCGCAGGGGATCGTGCAGTATATAAAGGAGCATCCCACGCAGAGATGACGGTTTTTGACACGAAAGAGAGCCATAGGGAGGACTGCTGATGAGAGATTCTGAGGGAAGACAGCGGCATTTTGTGATCCGCGATAAAAAGGATGAAAGCTATGACTCGCCGTCCGTGCGCCGCCGCGGGGTCATCAAGGAGCGCGAGGAGGAGATGGAAGAGGCCCTCGAAGAGCCGCGCGCGCCGCGCCAGCGCAAATCACTGCGCGAGCGCGAGATGGAGGAAGAGGACGAGCAGAACATCCTGCGCCGGGGCCGCGGCAATAAGCGTATAAAAGAGGAAGAGGATTACGAAGAAGAGGAAGAAGAAAATTACGGGTCCAAGGCTCCCAAAGTCGTTCGCGTCTTCGCCTGGATCGCGCTGATGATAATTCTCTTTGCCTGCGGCTACCTTGCCACCAATTATTTCTTCAACTGGTCCGACAAAAAGGGCGGCGAGCGTATCGGCAGCGTCTACGGCAAGGGCTCAGAGGTCCAGGATTCAAAGGCGTCGGAGGGAACGGCCTCCTCAAATATGAAATACACCCTCTATGTTCCCGAGGGCGACGGCTTCCAGAGCCGGGGCATCGAAATAACGGGCGGCGGCACCAGAGAGGACGACATCGCGAAGGTGCTGTCGATGTACGTGGACAGCCTTAAAGAGACTAAAGCTCTTGACCCGGCGGTCTCTATAAACGAGATATTCCAAAGCGGAGACTGGCTCTACATCAACATGACGCCGTCGTTCCAAAGCTCGCTCAAGAGCCTTGGAAAAGCCAGGGCCGAACAGCTGCTCAGCGGGTTCGCAAAGACGGTGCAGGATAACTTCCCGCCGCTGCGGAAGGTGAAATTTTACATAAACTCAAAGGAGATCACCGACAAAAACCCCGTGGACCTCACCCAGCCTTGGGAGAGGACCAAATAAGATGGAAGAATCGACCCGCATAGACGGGCGCGGCGTCGGAACGCTGCGCCCGATATACTTTGAACGCGCCGTCAGCCGTTACGCCGAGGGCTCGGCGCTCGTCCGCTGGGGCAACACCCACGTGCTCTGCACCGCCTCGGTCGACGAAAAAGTCCCCCCCTTCATGCGCGCCTCCGGCAGCGGCTGGATAACCGCGGAATATGCGATGCTCCCGAGGGCGACCCACCAGCGCAGCCCGCGGGACATCAGCAGGGGAAAACAGAACGCGCGCGGCAGCGAGATACAGCGCCTTATCGGCCGCTCCCTGCGCGCGGCGGTGGATATGCCCAAGCTTGGAGAGCGGACGATAACTATAGACTGCGACGTGCTCCAGGCCGACGGCGGCACGCGCACGGCCTCCATCACGGCGGGGTTCATCGCGCTCTTCGACGCGCTGCGCTGGCTTCGCGCGAACGGCAGGATCGTTTCCATACCGCTGAAAAATCAGATCGCCGCTGTCAGCGTCGGCAAAGTCGCGGGCGCGCCGATGCTGGACCTTTGCTACGAAGAGGACTCCACGGCGGAGGTCGACGCGAACCTTGTCATGACCGGCGCCGGGGACTTTATCGAGCTGCAGGGCACGGGAGAGGGCGGTTCTTTCTCATATACGGAACTTGCGCAGATAATAGACCTCGGCTGGAGCGGCATCTCGGAGATACAGCAGAGGCAGCGCGAAATCCTTGCACTCAGCGAAGAAGAGAGAGAGCTGTTTGAAAAATGCAGATGATACTTGCGAGCACCAACAGGGGCAAATACCGCGAGATGAAGGCCCAGCTTGAACCTTTGGGGATAGAGCTGCTCTTCGGCGGAGATTTTGAAAAACCGCTTGACGTGGACGAGACGGGAGAAAGCTATGCGGAAAACGCGCTGCTCAAGGCCAGGGCGTGGGCGGAGGCGACCGGCCTGCCGGCGCTGGCTGACGACAGCGGCCTCGAGGCGGAGGCCCTCGGCGGCAGGCCGGGGATACATTCCGCGCGCGCAGTCGAGGGCAGCGACAGCGACCGCATGTACTGGCTGCTTGGCGAGATGAAAGACAAGAGCGACCGCCGCGGGCGTTTCGCCTGTGCCATCGCGGTGGTCTTTCCGGATAAAAAGGAGCCGCTCACGGTCACAAAATACTGTCCCGGACAGATAACGCGCGAACCGGCGGGGGAGTCCGGCTTCGGCTATGACCCCATCTTTGTCCCGGACGGTTTCGACAAGACCTTTGCCGAACTTGGCGGCGAAATAAAAAATAAAATTTCTCACCGCGCAATGGCCGTAAAAGGTATAGCCGAAATGCTCATACCTGTGGTACAATCATACGCTGTACGTGGTATGTAAAATACTAGGGCGAAGCTGCGGCTTTTGCCTCTTTATTTAGAAAATTTTGGAGGTGTGGTTTGTGAAAATTCTTCTTGGAATAATTCACATCCTTGTTTGTCTCGCACTCATCACTGTCGTGCTGATGCAGCACAGAAAATCCGGCGGCTTCACCGGCGCGTTCGGCGGCGGCGGAACGCAGGCCGATATGAATAACGGCACCTGGCAGCGCATGTCCGGCCTTACGAAGGTTACGGCGGTGCTGATGGGGGCTTTCATGGTCATTTCAATACTTCAGGTAGTAGTCAGATAGCGGGATCGTGATATGACCGTAAACCCCCTGGACGGCCAGAAAGACATCGCCTCATACGAGCCTGTCGACGGCCGCCTCTTTTCCGCTACCCATGAGGAAATATTGACAGGCTGGACCACGGACATCTATTTCCTCAAGACGCGCGACGTCCTGAGATCCGCCGGATTGCTTGAAACTCCGGTGGTCGCCGAAGTCTTCACCCGTAAGCCGGGCACCTTCGCCGGCTCCGAAGAGGTGTTGAACCTCTTCCGCAAACTTCCGAACCCTCCCCGGGTGGAGGCGCTGTCGGAGGGCGAAAGCTTCGAGGCTAAAGAGGTCGTGATGCGCATAACCGGCACCTACGAATCATTCGGCCTTTACGAGACGGTGCTGCTCGGCATGCTCGCCTCATCGACCGGTTGGGCCACGGCCGCCAAAGAATGCGTGGAAGCGGCGGAAGGCAGAAACGTCCTCTGTTTCGGCGCGCGCCACGTCCATCCCGCCATCGCTCCCGTAATGGAGCGGGCGGCGAAGATCGCCGGCTGCAGCGCTATGAGCTGCATCCTTGCCGCGAAGCTCTGCGGCGAGGAACCCAAGGGTACGGTGCCGCACGCGGCGATACTGATGGTCGGGGACACGGTGAAGCTCGCGAAACTCTACGACGCGCAGGTCCCTGCCGAAGAGCCGAGGATAGTCCTCGTCGATACCTTCAAGGACGAAGCGGAAGAGACGATGAGGGTCGCGGAGGCTCTCGGCGACAAACTCTCTGGCATCCGCCTCGACACGCCCGGCGAGCGCGGCGGCGTGACGCCGGATCTCGTGCGCGAAATACGCTGGCGGCTCGATACGGCGGGCTATAACAAAGTTCAGATAATCGCCACCGGCGGACTGACGCCGGAGCGCATCAAGGTCATGAACGAAGCCGGCGCGGACGTTTACGGCGTAGGCAGCTACATCACGAACGGCGCGCAGCGCGACATGACGATGGATATAAAGATGGTCAACGGCAGACCGATCGCGAAGAGAGGGCGCCTGCCGGGAATAATACCGAACCCTAAGCTTAAACGCGTGCTCTAGCCCCGCCGCCCGGTCCTCCCCCACGATGACCGGGAGCGTCTCCCATGCCGGCCTCCGACGTTACGTAAGGATGCGCATGCCACGGCAGAAGGGAGCCGGTAGAAAACGCTTTGAGATATAAAATAAAAAATAAAACTAAGAATTGACTCTCTTTCTTAAGGAGGAAGATCCATGATAGGCACACGTTCCTTCATGGCCAAAGGCGAAGAAGTCGAGCACAAATGGTATATCATCGACGCTGAAAACAAACCCCTTGGCCGTCTCGCAGTACAGGTAGCCCGCATACTCTCAGGCAAGCACAAGCCCACCTACACGCCCCACGTGGACACAGGTGATTTTGTGGTAGTCGTCAACGCCGAGAAGGTCGGACTTACCGGCAAGAAACTTACACAGTCCACCATTTCGAAGCACTCGGGATATCCCGGCGGACTTAAAGTTCTCACATACAAGCAGATCCTCGAGCGCCGTCCCGAGCGTCTCGTAGAGCGCGTCATCTGGGGCATGCTCCCGAAGACGAAGCTTGGCCGCGACATGTACCGCAAACTTAAGGTATACGCCGGACCGGCGCATCCGCACGCGGCTCAGAAGCCCGAACAGATAGACTAAGGATAGGGGTGGAAAAAATGGCAGATAAAAAATTCCTTTGGGGAACAGGGAGAAGAAAGAACGCTATCGCCCGTGTGCGCATCTGCGAAGGCACAGGCCAGTTCCTCATCAACAATCGTGAAGTAAAAGATTACCTTCCCCGTTTCTTCTGGGCGTCGCAGGCCGTAGAGCCCCTCGCCGCCGCGGGAGTCGAGGGTAAGATCGACGTATTCGTGAACGCCCACGGTGGCGGACTCACCGGCCAGGCCGGAGCTATCCGCCTCGGCGTTGCGCGCGCGCTGCTCAAGATGTATCCCAACGTGCGCCCCGTGCTCAAGAAGGCCGGACTCTTGACGCGCGACTCACGCATGGTCGAGCGTAAAAAGGTCGGACTCAAGGGCGCCCGCGCGAACAAGCAGTTCTCAAAGCGTTAATCGCCCGCTCGTCGTCGGCCCAAAACAACAACATCAAGCCGCTCCCTTGGGGGCGGCTTTTTACGTTAAATAAGATCCGCAATGTTGGGAGATTTTCTTATGTATGACCGTTTCGCGCCGGACGACATCAGCGCCGGGCAGACGGGCCGGTTTGGGAGAAACGTCCTTTGCGCCGCTTTAACAAAATTTGATAAAGATATATACTTTTCGTCGTGTGGGAGAGGTCTTTCTCTCGAATCTGTTTTGCGAAAGAGGATGAGTTTGGCCAATGACGGAAGATAAATTGCTGGAGATAAAGGATCTGCACGTCTCCGTGGAGGGGCGCGAGGTCTTAAAGGGAGTGTCGCTGTCGATAGGCGGGGGCGAGATACACGCGCTCTTCGGCCCCAACGGTTCGGGAAAGACGACGCTGCTCAATACGGTGATCGGCTTTTCGCGCTATAAAATAACGAATGGCTCGATATACTTTAAGGGCGAGGACATTACGGGCGCGACGGTCGACGAGCGCGCGCGGCTCGGCGTAGGCATCTCCTTTCAAAGGCCGCCGACGATCAGGGGCGTGACGCTGCGTTCGCTGATCTCCTTCGGCAGACCCGAGCTTTCGCGCGAGGAGATCGAGAAGGCCGCGGCCAAACTTGACGCCGCCGAGTTCCTCGACCGCGAGATAAACGCCGGCCTCTCCGGCGGCGAGATGAAGCGCACGGAGATGCTGCAGATAATTTTGCAGTCGCCGGAGCTCGTCTGCCTCGACGAGCCGGAATCCGGCGTCGACCTGGAGAACATGGCGCTGATCGGCAAGGCGGCGCGTATCGCTCTCGGACGCGAAGACTTTGAGGGCGCGGCCTGCCGCCGCTCGATCAAAAGCCGCCGCGAGAATTACAAAGCCGGACTCATCATCACACACACGGGGCAGATCATGGACCACCTCTATGTGGACAAGGGGCATGTGCTGATGAACGGCGAGATCGTCTGCTCGGGAAACGCCTCCGAACTGCTCGGCGAGATCAGGAGCCATGGCTACACGGAATGCTTCCGCTGCGCCGGCTGTGAAAGGAGAGAGGGCTGATGAAGGATTTTCGCGTCGAAGAACACCTTGACGACTTTAAGACCGAGGCTCCCGCGCACCGGGAGGTAAAAGATATCGCCGAACTGCCCGCCGAGGACCGCGCGAGGATACTGCGCGCCGGCGTGGATGCGGCGGAAAAATCGGCCGGCACCTTCGTACACGCCGACCACGACACCGTCTATTGCAACTCGAATCTCAAGGGCGTGGAGCTGATGCCGATCTCCTACGCGCTCTTCAAGTACGACGGCCTCAAGGATTACTGCTGGAAGATAATGGATAAGGAAAAGGACGCCTTCACAGAAATGACGGCCAAACGTACCGAGGGCGGCTACTTCATCCGCACCGAAAAGGGCGCGAAGGTCGACTATCCGGTGCAGGCCTGCATGTACATCGAGACAGACGCGCTCGCGCAGGACGTGCACAACGTCGTCATAGCCGAGGAGGGTTCGGAGCTCAACATCATCTCCGGCTGCGCCTCGGGGCCGCGCGTGCGCTCCGGCCTCCACGTCGGGGTCTCCGAGATGTACGTCAAAAAGGGCGCGACGCTCTCCTTCACAATGGTCCACGACTGGGCCGAGGAGATGTCCGTGCGCCCGCGCACCGTAGTCGTCGTTGAAGAGGGCGGGCGCTACATCTCCAACTACATCTGCCTCAAGCCGGCCAAAGACCTGCAAATGTACCCGACCGTCTACCTAAACGGCGACAACTCTGTTGCCACCTTCAACACCGTGCTCATGGCCGGCCCCGGCTCGAAGATGGACACCGGCTCGCGCGTCTACCTGCGCGGGAAGGGCAGCCGCGCGGAGATCGTTTCGCGCACCGTCTCTACGGGCGGCGAGATCTACGCGCGCGGCCACCTGATCGGCGAAGAGGCCGGCGTCAAGGCGCACCTTGAATGCAACGGCCTGCTGCTCTCAAACCGGGGGATGATCCACGCGATACCGGAGCTCGAGGCGCGCCACAAGGACCTCGAAATGTCGCACGAGGCGGCGGTAGGCAAAATAAATCAGGAAGAGACGGAATACCTGATGGCGCGCGGCCTCTCCGAAGCGGAGGCGCAGTCGCTGATCGTCAAGGGCTTCCTCTCGCTCGACATCCTCGGCCTGCCGGAGTCGCTGCGCAAAGACGTCGACAAGATGATCGAGGAATCGACCGCCGCCGGCGCGATGTGAGGCTGATTGCGGCGTTTTCCCGCGTTGAGCGTCGGCTGCACTCGGCGCGGTAAATAAAAACTGCAAAAAACGACTGGAAGGTTTTTCCCCTTCCAGCCGCATCATATCGTGGCAGATGTCCGTGCGGTGCCCCGGTGCTTTTCTTTAATACTGTGACTGGAAGATTTTCAGCTTACAGTTCTCCTTGCCGTCGGTCGATTTCAGCGTGACGACGGCCTCTCTGTTGGCGCCGGCTGCGTTGGTGTCGGCCGTTATATGGAGGACGATCCCCTGCGAGCCGGTTGCCGCGCCGGATTTTTCCTGCACGTTGCACCAGCTTTGGCTGCTCTCGGCCTTCCACTCTCTGGCGGAGACGAACGTCAGCGTCTTGCTCTCACCGTTCTTCGTGAAGTCCATCTGCGATTTGTCGGCGACGAGCATCGGCGGCTTCTTCAGCGGTACCCAGAAATTTCTGTTGTTCCACTGCCAGTCTTTGTGCACGGCGTCATAAGTTTTGATGCCGAAGCAGTTGATCTGCCCCTCGCTCTTGCCGTTCACCCAGCCGAACCCAGAGCGGAAGTTGAGGCTCGCCCATTTGTCGGAGAAGTCATGCGGAACGACCCAGATCCACTGGTTGACGGGCTGGAAGTTGCTGCGCGCCAGCAGGGGCGCGTCTTTCAGCTCCGACCAGTAGAAGTGCGCCGTGCCGTTGGCGGGGTCGGCGAAGACGTATCTCCATTCCGCGAGATATGCCTTGCCGCCGCCGCAGTTGTTGTTCACAGTGCAGTCGTCGATGGTGAATGTCTGCGATGTGGAGAAGGAGACGCCGCTGCTGAGGCTGCCCGTGCCGCTGAGTCCGGCGAAGCCGACGGAGCCGCTGGCGGACCATGAGAAGCCGCTGGTCACGCTGGAGGATTTATTGGCGTTTGCCGGAGCATGCTTGACGAGAGGCACCGCGTTGCCCGGATTCTCTCCCCATTCGTTTGAGAAGATGTAACGCCGCATATGTCCCTCCTGCTTCGGCTCGTAGATGTGAGGCCAACGCACATGTCCCTCCTGCGTTCTTTTCCAGCGCGCGGACGGGTTGAGCTGTGCCGACTGGCTGACCAGGAAATAGTCGAGGTTATCGTTAAAGCTGTGGCAGGAGTAGACGGTGTATCTGATCGTAAACGTCTGCCCGGTTTCGGAGCAGTTTATATCCCAGACATTCGCCTCCGCGAGTTCTTTGAGGTCGCTCTCCGCGGAGTTGGCGGATGCTCCGGCTTTTAGTGCCGCAAGCCTCTCTTCACCGCCGGCGGCCCACTTGACGAATTCATCGACGCGGCCGTTCTGTATCTCCTCGTCAGCCGGATATTCGGGCTTGTCTGCGCTCACGATCGAGGTCTTGACGGAAACGGTCCCGTTTTCGTCGTTTTCGGGGCCGTCGATGATGTACTCCCGTTCCTCACGGTCGGCGGCTATCAGCGGTTCGCTGTCGTCGTTCATCGCGACGAAGAAGAAGTTATTGCCTCCCCGCCGCTCCATCGCGAATATCTCAACCGCCTCATCGGGATCGTCGTTTTCGTCAGGGCCGCGGAGGATGTTGAGTTCTTCCATCCCGAGGCCGTTCATGAAGCTGTTGATCTCCGTCTGGTTCACATGCTCAAGCGCGACGATCTGCCCCGCTTCGAGCACTGCCTTCGCTTGCGCGGCTATTGCGCCTGCGGCGTTGTTTGTCAGCCCCGTGTTTGGCAGGCTGATGATAAGCATCCTATCGGCCGAGGTACCGTTGTATTCGCTGAAGTCCACCTGTTCGCCGAGGGCCTGTGCCATCTCTCCGTGCAGTTCGCCGTAGACATAGGCCTGCAGAGAGGAGCGTTTTGTTTCGCCGCTGCCGCCGCACCCGCCGCTGACGGCAAGCGCCGCCGTGACGGCAAGCGCGGCCAGCAGGGCCGGCATCCTGATTTTAAAATATCCGTTCTTCATTCATTCTCCATCTCCCTCAATCAATGTCAAATCGTATAATTTCCGCTTTTGCGCTGTCTCGCGACGTTGATAAAATATTTGTCGACATAATCCTGCATGTCGGGGTTGAAGTTGATCTTCAATCCGTATTCGTCGGTCTCGTCGCCGCAGATCACCCTTTTGTTTTCCGCCGCTCCCGCCAGAATGTGCGCCGCGGCTTCGCGCGGGCTCTGCGCCGTCGGCGGCGTCAGGTCGCCGCCGTTTTCCGTGCGCCAGATGGCGGTCGCTACGGTGCCAGGAGTGGCGGGCGAGAATTTGATGTTTTCGTCCCAGTATTCGGCGCGCAGGGAGAGGGTCATCGACATCAGCGCCGCCTTGGTCGCGGCGTACATCGTCTGCAGCGGCATCGGCGAATAGGCTACGCCGGAAATAATGTTGATCACCTGTCCGCCGCCGGCTTTCAGCATATAGGGGATGACGGCGCGGCAGCCGTAGAGCGCCCCGTAGAAGTTCAGCGCGAAGGCCTCTTCCCAGTCTTCGTTCGTCTGTATCCTCATCTTGAACAGTTTGCCGATCTTTTCCATGTCGCAGGAGCTCTCGGCGAAGAATCCGGCGAAGCCCTTTCCGGCGTTGTTGACGAGCAGGTCTATCTTTCCGCCGAAAAATTCCGCCGCCGCATCGATCATCGCCTTGACGCTTTCCTCTTTCGACACGTCGCAGACGATCCCCTTGACGCGGCCAGGATATTCGCCGGAGAGGCGCTTAGCGTGCGTCTCAAGATTTTCCCTGTTGTAGTCGGCGAGGACCGCCTTTGCCGCGCCGTAGGAGAGCAGCTCTTCGATGAGGCCGAGCCCCACGCCGGAGGCCGCTCCCGTGACGATGACGTTTTTGCCTGCGTAATATGCTTTGTCGAAATCCATTTCAGCTTCTCCTTTCCCGTCTTAAGGGGAGTTATTCGTATTTCTGGTGCGCCGACGATATCATGCAGCGGTCGTAACGTCCGTAATATAGGTGCTGCATCGCGGCGGCGGCCTCATCGTCTGCGTAGCTGTAGACGCGGCTGTAGGAGGCCCAGTTGTCGCTTACCATCCAGCCCGCCGCGAGGACGTTCTTTATCTCGAGCGCGCCCCACGGGTCGTCTATCGAGGAATTTATTTTTAACGCGGCCGAACACGGCTCCCAGCTGTAATAACGCGTCTGCGAGTCATAGTAGATCATTTCCATATTGGTGAAGTCCAACCCGTCCATGGTGTATTTGTGAAGGAGACAGCCGCCGCGCGTCGTTATCGGGTTTTCGCGGCTGGCGCCCTCCTGCCCCATTTTGTAGGAGGGCTCGTCATAGCCGCCCATTTTGAGTTCGACGTCCAGCAACCGCACGCCGCCGCGCTCGATGAAGCAGTGCGCCATGTCGTCGACGCGGCTGACGGAGATGCGCTCGCAGACCTTTTTCGGCAGCCCAGATATTTCGCGGCCCGACCACATCCCCGCGAAGGCCCCGGGGCCGCTGAGCATTATCGAGAGGAAGTAGAGGCCCGTATACTCACCGTATTTCGCCATGACGCCGAGGCCGCCCTCCATGTACCACGGGCAGAATGTCGGTTCCCTTATATTTTCGACGTAGGCGTAAAACATCGGGTTCTCCGGATCCGCCAGCGTCAGCGGCGGCGGCAGCAGCTTCGCCGCGGACGGCGCCGCCGTCCCCATTATCTGCACGCCCTCCTGAGAGTTCATCGCCCCGTTTTTCATATAGTCCTTAAGCTTTTCGATCGGTACAAAGAAATTGCCGTTCATGTGCGCTCATCTCCTTTTTATTTGTTTGATTGTTTTTCAAGCGTCTGTCATTCGTCGGCCATAAAGGCGAAGGCCCTGCCGCGGGCGTCCTGCGTCGCTTCGAGGATGCGGCCTCCGCGCCGCGCGTCGCCGATCGTGACGACGTCGCCGAAGGCGGCTTTGAATTCGTCGACCGTCTTTGTCCGCGGCCGCACTCCCATTGCGAGGACTATAAACTCGGCCTCGACGAATACGCTCTCTCCGTCGTACAGGCGCGTCAGCTCCACGCCGCGCTCCGTGACGCGTTCGAGCCGGTGGCCCGTAAGGAGCTGCGGTTTGTGGGGCGTTATCCGGCTCATGACGTCCTCCACCACGGCGGGGTACATGCCCGGGCCGAGCGAAGGCAGCATCTCGACGACGGTCAGCGAACAGCCCTCCGCCGCGAGCGCCTCCGCCGTCTCAAGTCCCGTCATGCCGGAGCCGATGACGGCGACAGGGCCGCGCGGCGAAACGCGCCCCAGCAGCACATCCTCCGCCGTGCAGACGTTTTTCCCGTCGATCCCCGGCAGCGGCGGGACCAGCGGCTCCGCGCCGCAGGCGACGAAGACGCCGCAGGGGGAGATCGCGGCGACGCTTTCCACTGTCGCGCGCCGGCCAAGGCGCGTCTCTATCCCCGCGGCCTCCGTGAGCCGCGCGAGCGATTTTGTGCAGCGCGTGATCTTCTCTTTTCCATAGCCCTTGTCCGCCGTATTGAGCGTGCCGCCGAGCGCGTCCGCCTCTTCGAATATCACGGGCGCGAAGCCGCGCTCTTTCAGGGTAAGCGCCGCTTCGATGCCGGCGGGGCCGCCGCCTATGACCGCCACGGGCCGCCCCGCGCCGTTTTTCACGGGATGGGCGAATTCGCGCTCCCGCCCCGTCAGCGGGTTGACGGCGCATTTGACGCGGCGGCATTTGACGATCTCGCCGAAGCAGGCGAGACAGCCGATACACTTTCTGATCTCATCCTCCCTGCCGGAAAACGCCTTGGCGCACCAGCGCGGGTCGGCAAGATGGCCGCGCCCGACGCCTACGAAGTCGCATACGCCGCGTTCCAGCAGGCCTTCCGCCGTCCGCGGCTCCTTGATGTTGCATACCGCGATGACGGGTATCGAGACGGCCTTTTTCACCGCCTCCGCCATATAGCTCTTCCAACCCTCTTCGTATGTGCCGGGTTCGATGCAGCCTCCGCTGTAGCAGCTGACGTTTATCGCGGCGGCCCCGGCCTCCTCGAGCGCGGCGGCGATCTTTGCCGCCTCTTTCAGGTCTATGCCGCCCGGCAGCGCCTCCTCCGCGTTTATGCGCACGGAGATGGGGAAGGAGATGCCGCAGCGTTCTCGTATCGCCGCGATGATCTCGCGGACGAAGCGCATCCTGTTTTCAAAGCTGCCGCCGTAGCGGTCGCTGCGGAAATTCATCGCCGGCGAGAGAAATTCGTTGATAAGGTAGCCGTGGGCCGCGTGAAGCTCTACGCCGTCGGCCCCCGCCATCTGCGAATAGAGGGCGGCGTCGGCGAATTTTCCCGCCAGTCCGCCGCACTCCTCCGTTGAAAGCTCGCGCGGCACGCCGCCGCCGCTCAGCGGATTCCTCACCGCCGACGGCGCGACGGGCTGTTCGCCCGCGAGCAGCGGCGAGGCTTCCCGCCCCGGGTGCTGGAGCTGGATAAATACCTTCGCGTCATACTTGTGCATGGCGTCGACGAGGCGCTGAAGCCCGGGAACGTCCGCCGCTCCGCAGGCGGAGAGCTGGCATGGGTCGCTTGCGCCCGCCCCTCCCGCCACACGCGTCACCTCCGTGATGATGAGCCCCGCGCCGCCCGCCGCGCGCGCCTCGTAAAAGGCGATGATGTCGTCAGTCACCCCGCCTCCCGCCGCCGCGAGGTTCACCCCCATCGCCGGCATTACCACGCGGTTGGCGACGCGAAGCCGCCCGATCGTCATTTCACTTTGAAGCCTGTCATACATGCGCATCACTCCTTTACAACGTCAGACGGCTGGAAATAGCGTCGTACTGCGAGCCATACCACCGCCTTGGACAATAGCGAGACGAATATCACGCGTATCAGGAAAAACTGGAAAAAGTTGAGCTCGTCGAAACGGAAAAACGCCATCACCGACCAGAAGGCGGTAAAGGAAAGAAGGATTATCGGAATGGCGAGCGTCAGCGCGAATTTCCACGGCGCGGCGGGCAGGAGGCTTAGGCCGCGGTTTCGCGGCGCGCCTGCCTCCGGCGGTCCCGCGGCGTCCGCAGCCGCCTTTATGTTCTTCGCCACAGGGTAGGCCATGCGCGCCGCCACGATCAGACCGAGGATGACGGAGGTTATCGCGATGCCGGAACGGGCCGTCGGCGGGATGATCACATTGTAGCCCTCTATCACCGTGCCGCCGAACAGGAGCCCTGCGAGCATGTTGAAGCCGAAATCGTCGGTGACGGTGTTGAACCATTCCTTGAAGACGGAGACGCGGGGAAGGGGGTCCTTTACCGCCCCCGCTCCGTGCTGTTCCCTCTCCCGGGCCGTACCGCAGTCGGGCTGTACGTAGCGCAGGATCGTCAGCTCAATGATCTTTGCCGAGAGCAGGCAGGAGTAGACGACCTTCCAAAGGGCGAGCTGCGCGAAGCCGAAATTCGTTATGCCGTAGAACCTGATCAGTGCGAGATTGACGAGCGGCGTGAGCGGGCCGAAAACCGCCGCGAAGAGAAGCGCGAGCAGGAATTTGTTCTTAGGCAGCCGCATCATCAGCGTATTCACAGGTACCGCGGCGGGCAGGCTGCCCAACGCGCGCAGCCTCGCGACGCATGAGCCGATGACAAATACGTTGATAAACGGCGTTATAACGCCGCAATAAAATGAATCGGTGAGCACGCCTTTAAGGTCGATCTCCCTTCCGTAATAGAAGATAAAAACGCAGGCGAGGTTGATCGCGGCGGTCAGCAGGACGACGGGGAGGTTGTCAGCGTAGGGGAGCCCGCGGCGCAGGATGCCGTGAGGCTCCCGATCGCCGTTTAACGCCGTGTGTCGGTGAACTTCCTTTTTGACGGGCAAACCGAACCCTCCCATACTTTAAAGAATCGCGTCAAGAAGACGCTCGGATCACCTTTAAAGTATAGGCCGCGGCGCGCCGGCGCGGTACACCCGCAAACACGCCATTTTTGGGCTATTTCCAGATATAGGGGGAGATTTCCTCTCTGCTGTTCACGTCGAGCTTCATATATATCGCCTTCATATAAAGTTTGACGGTGTTCAGCGATATATTCATGTGCCGCGCGATCTCGGCGTTGCCCATCCCGCGCCACACGAGCCGCGCCGCCTCATATTCGCGCAGCGTCAGTTCGTTGGTCAGCTTCGTGCCGTAAAGCTCGTTATATAAAGAGGTCCAGCCGGCTACGATCTCCTCGCTGACAGCGGCGATCTTTTTCAGCATCTCCGGTTCGGCGCCGCGTATGACTTTGTCGAGGAGTCCGCCGAAGGAGCGCCGGTACTCCGCGAAGGGCGCGTAGATCTTATCGGGGCGCGCCAAATCCAGCGCGCCTTTTAAGTATGCTTCGGCGCGCATATCGTCGCCGTTGTCGTGAAACCCCATCGCCGCGATGACGCGCAGATAAATCTCCGCGACGAGGGCGCCCTCCGCGCGGCACTGCGATATGAACGGTCCGGCTGTGGCGGAGAGCGCGCCGAATCGTCCGTTGATGTAGAGATGTTTGAGATATACATAGCGGGCCGGCGGGTAAGAGTCGGCCGGAAGATTGTCCCAATCGCCCCTGCGGAACCACTCGGGAAAGCTCTCGTCGGTGAAGATGGCGCTGTCCAGCGTGGCGAGGTTGAACTCGATCTGCGCCAGATCCTGCTCCGACCCGTAATCGGACATGAGGATGATATCCCGCGCTCTGCGCCACAGCGCGGCGTTGCCTGTATAAAGCGCTTTTAGCGATAAAATGTGCGCCAGCCCGATGCGCGTGTCAAAACAGTCGGTCTCTTCGAGCAGCTCTTCGACGATCTCGACGGCGCGGCCCATCTCAAACCTGTAATAACAGAGAGATGCCTCAAATAGGCGCGCCGCGTCGGGGCAGCTCTCCCGCAGCCGCTCGATCGTCTGCCGTGCCTCGCCGGGGTACCGGTAGACGCGGCTCATGATGAAGGGCGGACACCTGTAGGGCAGAGAATGGCGGACCGTGGGGGACGCCAGCCGCCGTTCCCGCGAGTCTTCATCCATCCCGATCCCGGCAGGTATCATCCAGGAACGCTGGTACTTCACGGCTCCGGCGACGCGCCCCTCGCTGCAAAGCGTCTGCACCCGGCGCTGAGAGAGCCCCCACCTCAGCGAGGCCTCTTTTATCGAAATATATTCCAGCGGCGTACCCTCCTTCTGTCAGGAATGACGGCGCCGCAAAACCTTGCCCGTCTTTATATATTCTATCCGCAAAGGGCACAAAAGTTAAGAGTGCCGCGCGCAGGGCAACCGCGTCAACAGAGGGTGAATTGGCGTTTATAAACGATTACGGGGAAAGATAAATAGCGATTTACCGCTCTGTCCTCCCGTGGCTCCGGCCTCCGAGCCGGAGCCAAGTGGCGTTGGTTTTACATGCGCTGGTGGAGCAAAAACATAGAGCCGCTTGGCCCCGGGGCAAGCC
>OLGB01001181.1_pt1 | contig 32799 bp, 29 predicted proteins | sample 1605691 | NCBI WGS metagenome assembly OLGB01 (sample SAMEA3888925, study PRJEB22519) | human gut metagenome | biome: human gut; feature: human-associated habitat; material: faeces | place: Denmark | collected 2010 | reverse complement strand
GGAGGACTTTTCGGTCTTATTGGAATGATTGTATTTATCCCTATTTTTGCGGTATTTTACAATATAATAAGAGAATGGGTAAATACTAAACTGGAAAGAAAAAAATTACCTGTTTCAACGGCATATTATAAATGCGAAGATGAACAGAAAAGCAGTAAAAAGTAGCTGCCGCAGAGAAAGAGAAATTCGTTTTTTCAAAGAAGAACTCCTGAAAAAATTGTCATTGCTAAAATATATGGAGAGAGGGTTTCTGCTATGAGTTGTATTGACTTTACGCGGGAAAAAAAATATACTGAATACAGATAAAACACGCGCTTCTTATGGGCAGCGCAGAAATGGGGACAGGGATGACGGATACAAAAAAAGCGGTAGTTAAAGAAGGAAGAACAGCACTTGGAATTGAATTTGGCTCCACAAGAATTAAGGCGGTATTGATAGATGAAACCCATCAGCCGATTGCCATGGGAACCCACGACTGGGAAAATCGTCTGGAAAATGGAATCTGGACCTATTCTCTGGAGGATATCTGGAACGGGCTGCAGGACTGTTACAGAAGTCTGGCAGCAGATGTGAAGGAAAAATATGGGGAGGTATTAACTCAGATTGGCAGCATCGGCTTTTCCGGTATGATGCACGGATATATGGCTTTTAATCAGGAGGGGGAGCTGCTTGTTCCCTTCAGAACCTGGAGAAATACCATGACAGAGGAGGCATGCCGGGAACTGACCCCTCTGTTTCAGTTTAACATTCCCCAGAGATGGAGCATTGCACATCTGTATCAGGCAATTCTTTCCGGGGAAGAGCATGTAAAGGATATTACGTTTTTTACCACGCTGGCAGGCTATATTCACTGGAAGCTTTCCGGTGAAAAGGTGCTTGGAATCGGAGAGGCATCCGGTATGTTTCCCATTGATTCCGAAATTCTGGATTATGACAGGAAGATGGTGGCGCAGTTTGATGAACTGACAGCAGGAAAGGGATATGGCTGGAAGCTGGAGGAGATTCTGCCGAAGGTGCTCTGCGCAGGAGAGGATGCCGGAAGGCTGACGGAGAGCGGCGCAAAGCTGTTAGACCCCACAGGAACCCTGAAAGCGGGAATCCCCATGTGTCCTCCCGAGGGAGATGCGGGAACCGGCATGGTTGCCACGAACAGCGTCAGGGTGCGCACCGGTAACATTTCCGCAGGAACCTCTATTTTCTCCATGGTGGTAACGGAAAAGGCACTGGATAAGGTTCATGAGGAAATTGATATGGTGACAACTCCGGACGGTCATCCGGTGGCTATGGTACACTGCAATAACTGTACCTCTGATTTAAACGGATGGGTCAGCCTGTTTGGCGAATTTGCGGAGCGTTTCGGTATGAAGGTGGATAAAAATGAGCTTTTCGGGACACTTTACAAAGAGGCGCTTTCGGCAGATACGGATTGCGGCGGGCTTCTGGCATACAATTATTTTTCAGGGGAGCCGGTAACAGGCTTACAGGAGGGCAGACCCATGTTTGTGCGGCTGCCGGATGCAAAATTCAATCTGGCAAACTTTATGCGAAGCCACCTGTACAGTGCCATGGCAGCGCTGAAAATCGGCAATGATATTCTGTTAAAGGAAGAAAAGGTTCAGGTGGATTCCCTGATGGGACACGGCGGACTCTTTAAGACCCCGGTGGTAGGGCAGCAGCTTATGGCAGCAGCCTTTAATTCCCCGGTGACGGTTATGGATACCGCCAGCGAGGGCGGCGCCTGGGGCATGGCGGTGCTGGCAGCTTTTATGATGGAAAAAGAAGAGGGTGAAGAGCTTCCCGATTATCTGTCTGAGAAAATATTTGCAGGACAGACCGGTACCACAATCGCACCGAAGCCGGAGGATGTGAAAGGTTTTGACCGGTTCGTGGAAAGGTACAGAAATACGCTTCCCGCAGAGAAAGCGGCAGCGCAGTTTTTTGTTTCAGAATAAGTATGGGCGTTTAAAGGGCGCAGAAATGGAGAGAAAACATGCTGGAAGAATTAAAACAACTGGTATATGAAGCGAATATGGACTTACCCCGTTACGGGCTTGTAACTTTTACCTGGGGAAATGTCAGTGCGATTGACAGGGAGAGCGGACTGTTTGTGATTAAACCGAGCGGGGTGGCTTATGACAGACTGAAGCCGGAGGACATGGTTGTCATGAATCTGAAGGGAGAGAAGGTAGAGGGGCGTTATAATCCTTCCTCCGATACGGCAACCCATCTGGAGCTGTATAAAGCCTTCCCGGAAATCGGTGGAATCGTACATACCCATTCCTCCTATGCTACAAGCTGGGCGCAGGCGGGAAGAAGTATTCCCTGTTACGGAACAACCCATGCGGATTATATTTACGGGGAGGTGCCCTGTGTCAGATGCCTGAATAAAGAGGAAATCGAGGAGGCATATGAGGAAAACACAGGACATCTGATTGTAAACGAGTTTAAGCGGATGAAAAAGGACCCTGTGGCCGTGCCCGCAGTTTTATGTAAGAACCATGGCCCCTTTACCTGGGGAAAGGATGCAAAGGAAGCAGTGCATAATGCGGTAGTGCTGGAGGAGGTTGCCAAGATGGCATACCGGACAGAGAGCATCAACCCGCAGGTACAGCCTGCACCTCAGGAATTGCAGGATAAGCATTATTTCAGAAAGCACGGAGCAAACGCTTATTACGGACAGAAGTAAAGCCTGTTGGACAGATGGCCGTGTGCACGGGCACAATAAAGGATTTTTGCGACAAAACACTGGACGCGGAAGCGAAACTGTGTTAGTATAGGGACGAAAACTAGGTGCCATTGGATGAGGATGGCAGAATGGAGGAGAAGCATGAACAATTTAGAACTGCAGAAGCGTGCAAACGAAGTGCGCAAGGGCATTGTAACAGCAGTTCACAGTGCAAAGGCAGGACACCCGGGCGGTTCTTTATCCGCAGCAGATGTATTTACGTTCCTGTATTTTGAGGAGATGAATATTGACCCCAAAAACCCGCATATGGAGAACAGGGACCGTTTTGTATTGTCCAAGGGTCATACGGCACCCGGACTTTATGCTGCACTGGCAAACAGAGGATATTTTCCGGTAGAGGATTTGAAAACTCTGCGGCATCTTGGCTCCTATCTGCAGGGACATCCCTGTATTCATATTCCCGGCGTGGATATGTCCTCCGGTTCTCTGGGACAGGGAATTTCCGCGGCAGCAGGCATGGCACTTGGCGCAAAGATGAACCAGAAGGATTTCAGAGTATACACCCTGTTGGGTGACGGAGAACTGGAAGAGGGACAGGTATGGGAGGCAGCTATGTTCGCAGGCTTCCGCAAGCTGGACAATCTTTGTGTTATGGTAGATAACAACAACCTGCAGATTGACGGACCGATTGATCAGGTCTGCTCGCCTTATCCGATTGATAAGAAATTTGAAGCCTTTAATTTCCATGTAATCAACGTGGATGCCCATGATTTTGATGCACTGCGTGCAGCTTTTCAGGAAGCCCGTGAAACAAAGGGAATGCCTACCTGTATCGTACTGCACAGCTTAAAGGGCAAGGGTGTGTCCTTTATGGAAAACAGCGTTGACTGGCACGGCAAGGCACCCAATGATGAGGAATATGCAATAGCAATGGCTGATTTGGCAAAGATTGACGCCGAGTTGGAGAAAGCAGGTGAAGCATAATGGCAGACAATACAGTGAAAAAAATTGCAACCCGTGAAAGCTACGGAAATGCGCTGAAGGATTTGGCAGAGGAATTTCCGAATCTGGTTGTGCTGGATGCGGATTTGGCAGCAGCAACCAAGACCGGTATTTTCAGAAAGGCGTACCCGGAACGCCATATTGACTGTGGTATCGCAGAGGCAAATATGATGGGTGTGGCAGCAGGTCTTTCCCTGACCGGCAAGATTCCCTTTGTCAGCTCTTTCGCCATGTTTGCAGCAGGCCGTGCCTTTGAGCAGGTGCGTAACTCCATCGGTTATCCCCACCTGAACGTAAAAATCGGCGCAACCCATGCGGGAATTACCGTAGGAGAGGACGGCGCAACCCATCAGTGTAATGAGGATATCGCTCTGATGCGTACTATTCCCGGCATGGTAGTTATGTGCCCGGCGGATGATGTGGAAGCCCGTGCGGCAGTTCGCGCAGCATTGGAATATGAAGGTCCTGTATATATCCGTTTCGGACGTGCAGCAGTGCCGGTAATCAATGACAGACCGGATTATAAGTTTGAAATTGGAAAGGGAACCGTAGTCCGGGAAGGCAGGGACGTTACGATTGTAGCAACCGGTATCTGTGTGGATTCCGCTCTGGGAGCTGCCGAGAAGCTTGCGGCAGATGGCATCGAGGCAGAGGTTATCAGTATCTGCACCATTAAGCCTCTGGACGAGGACATTATTATTAACAGCGCAAAGAAAACCGGAAAGGTTGTAACCGTAGAGGAACATTCTGTAATCGGAGGTCTTGGAAGCGCGGTTTGTGATGCGTTATGTGCAAAGCTTCCTACTCCTGTAAAGAAAATCGGCATGCAGGATGTATTCGGAGAATCCGGCTCCGCGGCAGCACTGGTAAAGAAATATGGACTGGATGCAGACGGCGTATATGCGTCTGTAAAAGAGTTTGTATAGAAAAATGTAAAAGACAGAAGAAAGATAGTCGGAAGGATTTGAAAAAAGATTTATAGAGGATGGATGGTATGCCCGTGATACGGATAACTGTATCACGGGTATTTTTTGCGTAAAAATTTTATTTACAGATGTAATATTTTCTTATATAATAAATTATACGTGTATAATATTTGAAAAAGCGTAGAAAGGGAGGACTGGAAAATGGATAAATCAGTTTATTTTCAGAAGTATGCAGAGGCAGTTGTAAAGGTTGGTGTAAATCTTCAGCCGGGACAGATTCTGGTCGCATCTATTCCGACAGAATACAGGGAGTTGGCAGTGGAAATCACAAAGGTTGCCTTTTCACTGGGGGCGAAGGATGTGGTAATTAACTGGATGGACCCGGTAGTAGAGCATTATCGGATGCTGGGAGCCAGTGAGGAAGTCCTCAGAGAGGTTCATGCTTATGAGGAAGCAAGAGTGAAATATTATATAGAGCAGGAAGCCTGTTCTCTTGCCTGCTGTATTTTTTATCCGGATTTGGATTTAGATGTGCCGGATGCAAAACTGAAGGCGGCAGGGGAGCACCAGAGATTTTTAAGAAAGCTGGAAAGAGATGGGCGGGATAAGACAGGTGTGCAGTGGGCAGCCTTTGTCGTTGGAAATCCGGACTGGGCGGCAAAAATATATCCGGAGCTGCCGGAAGAGGAAAGAAATGAGCTTTTCTTTAAGCAGGTTGCCGGAATTGTAAGAATCGATGAGGCGTCTGACCCGGTGGAAAACTGGAAAAAACATTGTGCGGATTTAGGCAGATATTCCAGATGGCTTAATGAGCAGAATTTTGACAGAATGAGGATTCGGACGGGACTGGGGACGAAGCTGGAAATAGGGCTGGTAAAGAATAATATCTGGTGCTCTGCAGCGGAGATGGGGGACAATCAGAAGGTAGCCTTTTGTGCCAATATGCCCACGGAGGAAATTTTCACAGACCCGGATAAACGCAGGGTAGACGGGATTGTATATGCTTCCAGACCACTGTATATATCAGGAAGAATGGTGGAAAATTTCTGGATTCGGTTTGAGAAGGGGAGAGCGGTGGAGTGCCATGCGGAAAAGGAGCAGAAGGCACTGGAGGAGCTTCTGGCGATTGACGAGAGCTGCCGCTATCTGGGAGAACTTGCACTGGTTCCTGCCAGCAGTCCTATTTCCAGAACAGGGCAGTGCTATTATTTTGTACCATTGGATGAAAATGCAGCAGGGCATATTGCACTGGGCACAAGCTTCCCCAGTTGTGTCCGGGGCGGCATGAACATGACGAAGGAGGAGCTGGACGCGATTGGTGTTAATAATGCTCCGATTCACTGTGATTTTATGTATGGCACAGCAGATATGGAAGTGGATGGTGTAAAGGAGGACGGAACTGTTATTCCGGTTATGCGGGCAGGCGAATTTGTGGAAAATTGCTCTTGATTTTCTACAGATAAAATGATATTATACTTTCAAAGCATAGAAGTTTCTTTTTAAGATAGAATCTGCTAATTCCAGATTCTATCTTATTCAAACATCTTCATTATCTATGATTCAGAAAATCCATGCTTTTAATCCAATTATTTTACGAAAAAGCAGGAGATTTTCACCCCGGATTTCTCCTGTACCACAAGGAGGAATGAATATGGGGAAAGTAGATACTGTCATGAAGAATTACCTTCAGGACAAGGCACGCTTTGCGGATTTGTTTAACGGTGTGTTTTTTGGAGGACGGCAGGTTATCCTTCCGCAGGAACTATCGGAGGCTTCGGAAAGCTATGTGGGCAGGCGGGAGGTTCCATACCTGCCAGTCAGGGCGAAAGGGATAGAACCTTCCGGGGAGAAAACGAAATCGGAGCAGTTGAAGGAAATACCAACACAGCAGTCCCAACGGCAATCGAAGCCGGAGGTATCTGGAGAATATTTCGGACGGGTGAGGGATATCAAAATGCGGCTGCGTCAGGGAACCACCCTGCGCATCCTTGCTCTGGAGAACCAGAACTACGTGGATTACACCATGCCCTACCGGTGCATGGAATACGATGCACTGGAATACGGAAAACAGCTAAAAGAGCAGAAACGTAAAAATAAGGAAAAATACAGGCTTTTAACCATTGCTGAAAAATTATGCGGTTTTTGCAAAAAGGACAGGCTGGTTCCTGTGTATACTATCTGCCTGTACCATGGAGAGGAAAAGTGGGACGGTCCCTTCAGTTTAAAGGACATGATGGATTTTGGAGCAGATAAAGAACTGAGCCGGTTCTTTGCAGACTATCCTCTGCGGCTGTTCTGTGTGAATGAGCAGGATGACTTTGGGATGTTTCATACGGAACTGCGGGAGCTGTTTGAATTGCTGAACTGTCGAAAAGATAGAAAAAAGCTGCGGCAAAGGGTAAGTGAACGGGAAGATTACCGGCATCTTTCCCCGGAAACGGCAGAAACCCTGTCTGTTTTACTGAATATGCCGCAGTTATGGGAGGAAAGAAATCAATATATGAAGGAAAAAGAGGAAAAGGAGGAATATGATATGTGTCAGGCTTTGAGGGAATGGTCGGAGGAAGAAAGGGCAATTGGACGACAGGAAGGCATCAGTTTGGGCATCAGTCAGGAAAATGAAAGAAAAACAAATCAGGTAATCCGCAACATGCTGGCAAGAGGCTACTCTGATGAGGATATCTGCGTTATTGCAGAATGTACGGTGGGGAAAATAGAGGAAGTACGTCAGAGCGGGATACAGTAATTCTGCATCCGAAAACGGTGTATGGAGAAGCGAAAAAGAAAGCAGTACAGGGATAACGCCTGTACTGCTCTCTTCTCAAAATAGAAATTGTCAGGATAAATCCTTTACGCCAAGCCAGTGGGCAATATTGGCCCTTTTATCTATTTTTCCTTCTATTAAGGGCTTGTGGGAGGTAAGCAGGATAGTGACGCCGGGACCGTGACCGGGACGGTAGGTATCGCCGTGAATGATGACGCCGATGGAAACGGCACCCCCGCAATGCGCCCGACCATAGGTATTATCCTGATTTTCCAGAAGAACGATATCCCCGTAGCGGAGGGTATCCAGCCCTACTTTTTTTACAAACTCTTTATCAGAGGTCATAATATCGTAATCTCCCCGGACGGTGGGGGTGTAGCCCTTGCCGGAGCCCATCATGCAGGAAGGAATTTTGTGGGTAACAGGTACAATCAGCTTTCCGTCTTTTTCTTCAATTCCCATTTTATTTAACAGTTCCGGGTCCAGATTCCGGGCAAGAATATCAGGATAATCGGTCAGAGTCAGACCAAAGCCCCAGGTTTTTACAAGGAATTTATCGTCACAGGTGAGCTGTTCTCTTGTTTCCGGGTCAAAATAGAGCATCAGATGCTCCGGGCCACCGTGCTTTCCGGTAACGAAGCCGGTTTTTCCCTTGGCATCACCGGAAACAACCTTTACTGTGTTGCCAATACAGGAATAGGTGTTGTAAGCTCCGTTGGCGGCAGGATTGGAATGGTTGCGGCTGGTAACACCGGGCTCGAGGTGTTCCCCGCGGAGTCCCATGCAGGGGTCGCCGATATTGAAATTATATGTAATGCCGCCCATGGTGACAGTATCCTGACCAATACGGAAATTGTCGGCATTAAATTCACCGCCGTCCGGTGTCATACAGGGGTCTACCTCACCCTGGACACCAATCATGGGAAGAAGGTCAATATTTGTTCTTATCATAGGAATCCTCATTTCTGCGCACATGTTTTTCGGGAGCAGCTTTTATTGCTGCTTACAAATCCGTTTGTGCAGGTGCGCCCGGGCACAAACAGGTACATGGAGAAGGTTCTCCGCATAGGTAACGCTTCTATAACTGAATGGGAAGATAATTTTTTAAATTGGCAGTTTCGGAGAGGACGGGTACAATCCAGTCGGACTTGGAAGCCAGCAGGGTCATAACTCCGGGGCCTGCGCCGAGGGAAACACTGTCACCGCTGACTACCATGCCGATAGAAACGGCACCCTCCAGAAAGGTTCTGCCGCTGGTGGTGTCCAAATCTGTGATGGCAATGATATCTCCGTAGCAGAGATCCGATAAGCCGTATGCTGCATCCCCTTCTCCGTGGTCTGTCATGATTTCACAGCAGCTTGCCAGTACATTTCCGCCGATTCCGGGACCGATGAGGAAACCGGGAATGATTTTCTTTACGGGAACATGAATTTTTCCGTCTGTCAGTGTATATCCCATTTTTTCAAAGAGAAGGGGAGAAGTGTTATGAACGGCTACTGTTTCCTCAAAGTCTTCTATCTGCATCCCGACACCCTGAGCCTTGATATAAAAGTGTTCGTCACCGTGCATTTGCTGTACAGTATCGGAATTAAAATCAACAGTGACGCCGAAGCCGGATATTTTTCCGGTGACGAAGCCCTTTTTTCCGGCAAGGGGGCCGCCTGCAATGGTGACTTCGTTGCCGACACAGGCATAAATATTATAAGCCATCATGGAGGGAGAACCGAAAGGCCCGGCTGCCGGGTCAGGTGCGCCGGAATATCTGGTGCTGATACCGGGCTGCAGCTTTTCTCCGATAACATCCATGCAGGAATCTCCCAGGCGTACATTGTAAGAGATTCCGCCGGTGCCTGCCCGGTACTGCCCCTGTCCTTCGCTGTCCATTGCCATAAAGCCGAAGGACTGTGTTTCCATGGGTTTTACTTCACCAATCAGTGATTTTATCGGTAATCTGTCTTGATTTGTTTTCATAGAAATCCTCCATTCTGTTCTGTTAAATCTGAAAGGCGGGAGCCCAACTGCCATTGATAAAGACATCCTCCCAGGTACCGTCGGGAAGCTGTCCCTGAATATTCAAATCCGGGGAGCCAACCATAAAGTCAACATGCAGCGCAGAAGTGTTAATGCCCTTTGCTTCCCGTTCTTCAGGAGTCATGCCTTCTGAACCGCCAAGCCCCAGCCCCAGTGCAATGTGGCAGGAAGAGTTTTCATCGTAAAGGGTGGTGTAGAAGGTGGTATGCAGGCGGCTGATGGGAGAACTGGTATCAATCAGTGCCATTTCTCCGAAATAGCAGGAACCGTTGTCTGTTTCCAGAATTGTTTTTAATACGTCCTCCCCTTCCTTTGCAGAATAATCCACAACCTTGCCGTCTTTTAAGGTCAGCCGGAAATCATTGATAATCCGTCCTCTGTAATTTAAGGGCATTGTAGAGGTGACATAGCCGTTTACCTTATATTTATGGGGACAGGTGAAAACCTCTTCCGTAGGAACGTTGGGGATACAGTAAACCTCCGGGTCATCTGTATCGTTGCAGCCGCCGCACCAGAACTGCTCGTCAATAGGACTCATGTAAAGGTCTGTGACGGGGCTTTTATAATGGAAGGTAACATATTTTTTCGCATTTAATAAGGAACGCCGCTTTCTGGTATTGGCAACAAAGTCGTCCCATGCTTTTAAAGGGTCAGGCTCGTTGACACGGACACAGGTGAAAACATATTCCCAGAGCTTTTCCAGAGCTTCTGCTTCCGGAAGATTTGGAAAGACAACCTTTGCCCAGGGAGCGGTAGGAACACAGATAATGGTGCTTCCGGCTCCGGTACCCTGGGACTTTTCCCGGTAGCGGTTTCTGCTTTCCCTGTCACCAAGTGCCTTTCGCTGAATTTTTTCCGTAGGAACATCCTTGAAAATATCCAAATCAGGGGATTCGATACGGACAAAGGCAGCTCCCTTTTGGGCGTAATAATCTATGGTGGCATAATCTAATTCGGAAAGCTTTCCAATCTGGGGCCCATCACAGGAGAGCAGTTTTATCTGCTCCAGCCGGTTGCTTTTCCAGTTGACGGCAACCTCCGCAGCGCCAACCTTGTAAGCCTCCTCTGCCAGTGCATAAACAAATTCGCTTGTTTCCAGAAGCGCTTCCACATAAAGAATCTGGTTCTTCTTTAATTGAAGCGCTTTTTTCACAACTACTTCGGCATACTGATGCAATTTTTTCTTATCCATAGGAATCCTCTTTTCTGCGCGCCTTTTTTATTCATACTCAATTTGTGTCAGGTGCGCATGACACAAAAATAAACATGACTAAAATTGAACTTGCAGAAACTATAACACAAAAAGTTTTGCTTGTAAATTGGAAAATACAACATATTAGCGATACACATGAAGAAAAAAATGGAAAAATTAAGTATTGACAAGTGATTTCATAAAGACTAGAATACAAACAAACATTATACATGATTAAGTTCTGGCTAATGTTTACACCGCGGACAGTAGTTTCATGAAACAGCATGGTATTGGAAGAAGAGGAGGATACATTATGAAAAGAGGAAGAAAGTTTTTTTCGCTCAGCCTTGTAACAGCAATGACCCTTTCCCTTGTGGCGTGTGGTTCGGATACAGCAGGAACCGGAACGGGCAGCGCCCAGACTGACGGGACAAGCACTCAGAAAGAAAGTACATCCACGGAAAAAACTTCTGAAGGAAAGTCCATGACAGTAGTGGAAACCACGGCGGTAACAAGTATTGACCCTCTGGATGCAGGTTCTGCTATTCTGGGTAATGCAGTTGCTCTGGTTTATGCCGGATTATATACATTGGATGAAAACGGTTCCGCAGTGCTGGATTTGGCAGAAAGCGTGGAGAAGAGTGATGACCTGCTTACCTGGACCTTTACCTTAAAGGATGCAAAATGGAGCAACGGTGACCCGGTGACAGCATATGATTATGAATATGCCTGGAAGCGTCTGGTAAATATAGAAAATTATGACGGCAGCGACGCAAGCTCCTATCCCATCAATGCAGGTATCAAAAATGCAGCGGCTATTGCAGCGGGAGAGGTTCCTTATACAGAGCTTGGCTGTTATGCAAAGGATGATAAGACCTTTGTGGTAGAATTTGATTCTGTAGTAACCTATGCAGAGGAGGTATTGGCACTGCCCTCCTTCTATCCGGTACAGCAGGCGTTTGTAGAAGAATGTGGAAGCATGTTTGGACTGGGAAAGGATTACATCCTTTGCAACGGTCCGTTTTTAGTAGAAGATTATGAACTGAGCAATACATACTGGTCTTACACAAGGAACCCTGATTTCGTGGGATACCAGACCGGGGAAAGCAATCTGGAAATCCTGGAATATCAGTTGATTCAGGATTCCCAGCAGGCAATGCTGGCATATACAAGCGGGGATGCGGATGTGGTAAGCATCAGCGGTGAGCAGGTAGAAACCTATCAGTCCGAGCCCGGCTTTACCCAGATAAAGGATGCCAGAACAACCTATATGGCAATCAACTGTGAAAAAATTACAAATGATAATTTGAAGCAGGCACTGGCACATGCGATTGATAAAGAAGCCCTTTGCAAGGATGTCATCAAGGATGGTTCCACTCCGGCATATACGATTGTACCTTATGGGCTTGCAGTGGATGAAAGCGGTACAGATTTTGCAGCAAACAGCGGTGTATATCAGGAAACTGACAAGGAACTGGCTGCCCAGTACTGGGAGGCTGCAAAGAAGGAACTGGGAGTAGATACCTATACAATGGAGTTTTTGATTACCAGTGATGAGGCAGCATATACAGTAGGTGCCTATATTCAGGATCAGATTCAGACCACGCTTTCCGGTGTTACAGTAGAGCTTAAGACAGTACCCTTTAAGAACAAGATGGAATATGTCACGAGCGGTGATTTCGACTTCTGTATTATCGCCTGGGGCGGAGATTATCCGGACCCGCTGACCTTCTTGAACTGCTATATCACCGGTTATCCTATTAACGTCAGCAAGTGGTCCGATGCAGAGTATGACACTGTCATTGAGGATGTGCTTGCAGGAAAATATGACAGCAGCGTTACAGAGCGTTTCGAGGCACTTCACAGGGCAGAGGACATTTTCATGAATGGAGCCAGTGTGGTTGTTCTTTACCAGAATGCAGATTGCAAGATGATTAACCCGAAGGTAACTGGTATTGAATATCACAGTCTGGGAGTTGACGAAGCATTCAGAAATGTGGTAATTTCTGATTAAGGAATAAGTAAGGAAATAAAACAGAGTAACAGACAAAGCGCAGTATGAAAGGGCATACATCCCGTTCATACTGCGCTTCTTTTTACCGGACAAGGGAGGATGATGGAAATGTGGAAGTACATTCTGAAAAGACTGGGGATGGCAGCAGCGACATTATTTGTGATTTTGTTTATCTTATACTGTCTGCTGGAATTTATGCCGGGTTCCCCTTTTAATGAACTGGAGCTGACAGAGGCGCAGATGGCAAGGCTGTATGAAAAGTATGGTCTGGACAAGCCTTTCCTGCAGAGATTTTTTATCTATGTGGGAAATATGCTCCGGGGAGATTTTGGCGTATCCTATAACATTCAGCAGGATTATCCCGTAGTCAAGCTGATTTCCTCGAAGTTTCTTGTGTCAGCCAGAATCGGTCTGATTGCCGTAGCAATCGGTACGGTTATCGGAATCCTTTTTGGAATGATTGCAGCAGTAAAGAAAAATACATGGCTGGATTCTGGAACCACCTTTATTTCCGTTATCGGTGTCAGCCTTCCCGGTTATGTATTTGCGCTGGGCTTATCTTACTTTATCGGATATAAGCTGAAGCTTTTACCGCTGGTGTACAGCAACAAACATGTATTTCTATCATCCATTATGCCCGTTATGTCCCTTGCCATGAGTCCCATTGCAAGCATCGCCCGGTATACCAGAACAGAAATGCTGGATGTACTGGATTCGGATTATATGCTTCTGGCAAAGACAAAGGGAATCAGCACCGCAAGTATTTTTATCAAGCATGCTTTGAAGAATGGACTGACACCGATTATTACGGTGGTAGGTCCCATGATTGTAGGAATGATGTCCGGCTCCGTTGTTGTGGAACAGATTTTTTCCGTACCGGGCATGGGAAGCCTGATGGTAACAGCAATCCAGTCAAATGATTACAATGTGGTGCTTGCACTGGCATTTTTGTACAGCGCCATGTTTATCGTAAGCATGCTGGTGGTAGATATCTTGTATGGAATCATTGACCCGAGAATCCGGGTGGTAAAGGGGAATGGCCATGAGTAAAAAGAAAAATTCAGTCGCAGTAAATACAGTAAGAGCTTTAGAGGACATTGAAATTAAAGAGCATGACTTTGAACTGGCAGGGGATAAGCAGAATGTCCATATGGATAATACCTTTGTCAATATTTCCTTCTGGAAGGATGCCGTAAAGCGGTTCCGCAGCAATAAAATGGCGGTGGTTTCACTGGTTGCCATTCTGCTGATTATCCTGCTGGCGGTTGTGGGACCGATGATATCGGGACATACATATGCGTCCATGGATACCAATCATACAAATCTTCCGCCGAGAATCCCCGGGCTGGAAAAGCTGGGAATTTTCGATGGTACGGAAAATGGAAGGAATGTATATCAGGAAAAGGGGCTGGATGACGTTTATTACTGGTTCGGTACAGATACCCTTGGCAGGGACCTCTGGACAAGGACCTGGGCGGGTACAAGAGTATCCCTGATTATTGCCTTTTTTGCAGCCCTCGGTGATTTGGTAATCGGCGTAACCTACGGTATGATTTCCGGTTATCTGGGCGGACGCACGGATATGGTGATGCAGCGGATAATTGAAATTGTAAACGGTATCCCCAGTCTGGTTATTATGACGCTGATGGTAATGATTATGAGTCCCGGACTGGTGACGATTATCGTAGCACTTTTGATGACGGGCTGGATTGGCATGAGCAGAATGGTTCGTGGAGAGGCGCTGAAATTAAAGAATGAGGAATACATTCTCGCATCCAAGACCCTCGGGGCAAGCACCGGACGGATTATTACAAAAAATATTCTCCCGAATGTATTCGGCCAGATTATTGTAATGGCAATGTTTTCCATTCCGGGTGCTATTTTCGCAGAATCCTTCCTCGCCTTTGTAGGACTGGGACTTCCCCAGCCAAGGCCGTCCCTGGGTATTCTAATCAGTGAGGGTTACAAGACGCTGACCATTCATCCGCATATGCTGGTCATTCCGGTGCTGGTGCTGGCAATCCTGATGCTGAGCTTTAACCTTCTGGCAGATGGACTGAGAGATGCAGTAGACCCGAAGATGAAGGACAAGTAAGGGAGGAAAAGGCTATGAGTGAAAAGAATTATGTTTTAAAAGTAGATAATCTGTCCGTGTCCTTTCATACCGTGTCCGGTATTGTCAATGCGGTAAGAGGTGTCAATCTGGAGCTCCGCAAAGGAGAAACCATTGCTATTGTGGGAGAATCCGGTTCCGGAAAAAGCGTTACCGTAAAGGCGATTATGGGAATCATGAGCAGCAATGAAATCATTAACAGCGGCAGTATTGATTTTGTTTATGAGGAAAACGGAAAGCAGACCAGTGTAGACCTGCTGACCTTATCGCCCAAGAAGAGAAGAAATCTGATTGCCGGAAAAAGAATTGCCATGGTATTTCAGGATCCCATGACTTCCCTGAATCCTACTCTTACCATCGGAAATCAGTTGATGGAGGGCATGATACATCATTTCCATAAATCAAAGAAGGAAGCGGCGGAAAGAGCCATTGAGCTGCTGAAGCTGGTAGGCATCAACAATGCAGAAGAATTTATGAAAAGCTATCCCCACCAGCTTTCCGGTGGAATGAGGCAGAGGGTGGTAATTGCGATTGCCCTTGCCTGCAACCCGGAGGTTCTAATCTGTGATGAGCCGACTACGGCGCTGGACGTAACCATTCAGGCGAAGATTCTGGAGCTGATACAGGATTTGCAGAAAAAGCTGGGAATTTCCGTTATCTATATTACCCACGATTTGGGAGTTGTGGCAAAGGTTGCAGATTATGTCAATGTCATGTATGCAGGAAAAATCGTGGAAAACGGCACGGTGGAGGATATCTTTTATGACCCCAGACATCCCTATACCTGGGGACTGCTTTCTTCCATGCCGGATGTGGATACCAAGGAGGAGAGGCTTTATACGATTCCCGGTACACCTCCTAATATGATAAATGAAATCAAGGGCGAGGCATTCGCGCCGAGAAATGAATTTGCCCTGAACATTGATTTGCGGGAGGAAGCTCCCATGTTTACCATCAATGAACATCACAAGGTGGCAAGCTGGCTGGCACATCCCGATGCGCCGAAGGTGGAAATGCCAAAGTCCCTTCGGACGAGAATTGATAAAATGCTTAAGGAGGATAAATAAATGACAGATAAAACGACTCCTTTATTAGAGGTAAAGCATTTAAAACAGTATTTTCCCATCAACCGTTCCTTCAGCGTCAAGGCGGTGGATGATATTTCCTTCTATATTAACCGGGGAGAAACCTACGGGCTGGTAGGAGAATCCGGTTCCGGAAAATCCACAACGGGGCGTTCCGTTATCCGTTTATATAATCCTACAGCAGGAGAAATTACCTTTGACGGACATGATATCGGCGGGAAAATGACTGCGAAGGAAAAGCAGTTTTTAAAGACAAAGATGCAGATGATTTTTCAGGATCCTATGGCATGCTTAAATCCCAGAGAAAAGGTGATGGATATTATTGCCGAGGGGCTGGATGTACACCATCTGTACAGCAGCCAGCAGGAGCGGGCAGAGAAGGTTTACCGGATTATGGAGCGCGTGGGACTTTCCAGAGAACAGGCAAACCGGTATCCCCATCAGTTTTCCGGAGGACAGAGGCAGAGAATCGGAATCGCCAGAGCACTTGTCATGGAGCCGGAGCTGATTATCGCGGATGAGGCAATCAGCGCACTGGATGTTTCTATTCAGGCACAGGTAGTCAATATGATGAAGGATATCCAGGATGAAACGGGAACGGCATATCTTTTTATTGCCCATGATTTGTCCATGGTAAAGTACATTTCTGACAGAATCGGGGTTCTGCATCTGGGGCATCTGGTGGAGGAGGGAACCACGGAGGAAATTTTCGGCGACCCGATTCATCCCTATACCCGGAGCCTTCTTTCGGCTATTCCACATCCCAATCCCCGGGTGGAAAAAACGAGAGTAGCGGAAACCTACGATTATAAGACCAGCGGTATTGATTATACCATAGGAACCGAATATCACCTGACAGATACCCATATGGTGCTGGCAACAGGAGAAGAGTTTAAGCGGTGGTCCGGGGGCAGACGCCCTATTGATTTTTAGGTGGCAGCTTCCCTGCTTCCGGCGGGGAAGCTAACCATAGAAAGCGATGCGAAAATCAGATTCGCGGAACAGGAGGAGATTATGAGAAAATTAAAGACAAAGGCAGCAGCGGTATTTCTTACCGGAGTGATGGTGGCAGCAACATTGACAGGATGCGGTTCCTCTTCCAAGGAGGCAGAGGGCAAGGTAGTAACTATCTGTAAGCAGTCAGCAATTACGGATATGGACCCTCAGGTAACGGGCATGACGAATAATATGGAAATGGTATCCGCTACCGTAGAAGGACTTTACAAAATGTCTGCGAATGGCACGGCAGTTCCCGGCATGGCAGCCTCTACGGAGGTAAGTGAGGACGGACTTACCTGGACCTTTACTATCCGGGATGATGCGAAATGGACAAATGGGGATCCGGTGACAGCCTATGATTTTGAATATGGCTTCAAGCGTTCCTGTAATCCGGAACTGGACAACGGTGACAATAACAATGATTTGATGATTACACTGGGAGTTGTAAATGCTTCCGAGATTTATAACGGAGAGAAGGACTATACAGAGCTTGGAGTAGAAGCCACGGATGAGCATACCTTTGTCATCCATCTGACCCACAGTGTACCTTATTTTACAGACTTTCTGACATACAGCCGGTTTTCTCCCATGAATCAGAAGTTCTGTGAGGAGAAGGGGGCAGAATTTGCACAGGGCTCTGAAAACTGTATTGCCAACGGCCCCTATTATATTGATGAGTGGGAGCTGGAAGCGAATACCTGGGCTTTGAAGAAGAATCCAAATTATTATGATGCAGCAAATGTAAAGGTGGATACCATTGAATTTCAGGTGATTGAGGATACCCAGCAGGCAGCTCTGGCATTTGAAAACGGAGATGTGGACTTTACCTGTATCAGCGGAGAACAGGTAGAACTCTGGACGGGCAAGGAGGAGTTCCATCAGGCAGAATACGGCGTTATAAGCTTTATTTTCCCGAACATGGCAAATGAATATCTGGGAAATGACAATATCCGTAAGGCACTTTCCTATTCCATTGACAAAGAAACTCTTTGCAATACGGTATTGAAGGATGGCTCCATTCCCGCAAACTATATGACAGCAAAAGGACTTTCCTTTAATGAAGCAGGTGTTGATTTCAGGGATTATACCGGAACGGAATATCAGAAATATGACCCGGAAAAGGCACTGGAATACTGGAACGAGGGCTTAAAGGAGCTTGGTGTGGATTCTGTCGAACTGACCTATACAACCTCTGATGCGGAAACGGCATCTGCAATCGCAGTATTTTTACAGAACCGCTGGGAAACCAATCTTCCCGGTCTGACGATTAATATTCGTTCCGTACCCAGCAAGCAGCGTTATGAGGAGCTGTTCTCAGGCGATTATGAGATGACCAGTGTAGGCTGGGAGTCCAACTATCCTGACCCCTTAAACCATCTGGAACTGTTCAAAATCGGCGGCGCCTGCAACTTAAACGGCTATGACAGCGAAGAGTACACAGACATTATCACCCGTGCAACCTCCGGCGATTTGTCAGGGAACTTTGATGAGAGGTGGAATGAACTTTCCAGAGCAGAAAAGATTCTGCTGGAGGATGACTGTGCCATTTATCCTACCTACCAGAACGGTGTGAGCTACCTGCTGAATACAAAAGTAACAGGACTTGCACATCATATCTGGGGAGCAGAATTTACCTATGCTGATTTGGATGTGGCAAAGTAGGGAATAAAAAGTAAATAAGCAGCATAAGGACAGAAGCCCTGCCTTAATTCTGGTATATCAGGATTGGGGCAGGGATTTTCTATGTCAGGCAGGACTATATACTTGAGGAAGCTGGAGAAAGAGGGTATGGAGAAGAGGAAAGGGTGCAATATACCCAGGGGAACCGGCGGGAGAGGGTATGGGAGAGAAAAGGAGAGCTGTATGCCCAAGGGAACCGGTGCAAGAGGGTATAGGAGAGAAGGAAAAGGCTGTATACCCAAGGAAGCCAGTGGGAGAGGGTATAAGAGAGAAGGAAAAGGCTGTATACCCAAGGAGGCCAGAGGGAGAGGGTATAAGAGAGAAGGAAAAGGCTGTATACCCAAGGAGGTCAGTGCAAGAGGGCATAAGAGAGAAGGAAAAGGCTGTATACCCAAGGAAGCCAGTGGGAGAGGGTATGGAGAAGAGGAAAGGGGCTATATACCCAAGGAAGGCGGAGAAAGAGGGTATGGAGGCAAAGAAAAGAACACAGAATAAAAACGGAACCACCATTAGGCGGTTCCGTTTAGCAATTCAGTAATTCAGCGATATAGCCGCAATGACTTTATTCAGCACTTTTACTCATCATTTCCTTGCATGGCATCATAGCCCTGCTCGCCGGTTCTTATCTTTACGGCATTATCCATATGGGAGATAAAGATTTTTCCATCGCCGATATGCCCGGTGTAGAGTACCCGTCTTGCGGCATTTACCACATCATTGACAGGAACCTTGGCAAGAACAATTTCAACCCTTATTTTGGGAAGAAGCTGCATATCCATTTCGGTGCCTCGGTAAAACTCCTGCTGTCCTTTTTGGATACCGCATCCAAATACCTGTGTGACAGTCATACCGGTGACACCGACCTCGTTCAGTGCGTTTTTCAAGGCTTCAAAGCGCTCCTGCTTCATAATGATTTCCACCTTTGGCAGAGGATTGCTGTCGGGGCTTACGGCGTAATCTACAGGGACAGCAGCCTCCAGAGAAACCGGCTTATCGGCGTTGTCCGGAAGAATGCTTTCCTTATAATCGGAAAGGATGCCGCTGGTAATCAGGGTGGATACTGCAAAATCAGGATAAGCACTGACAAGTCCGTGGGCTGCCATATCCAGACCTGCAATTTCCTCCTTTGCGGAAACCCGGATGTCCAAAGTGTTCTTTAAAAGAAGGAGTGTAAGGGAAATAACAAGTGCGGTCCAGGCGATGACGCTGACAGCACCCAAAAGCTGGATTCCAAGCTGTCGGAAGCCGCCGCCGTAAAATAATCCCGTATCCAGAGAAAGAAGTCCGGTCAGGAGAGTTCCCACAAAACCCATGACACCATGAACGGAAACGGCGCCAACCGGGTCGTCTATATGCAGCTTTTTGTCTACCAGCTCCAGAGAGGGAACAAGGAGTGCTCCCGCAAGGATGCCGATTAAGGCTGCGCCAACAGGTTCGATATAGGCACAGCAGCCGGTGCTGATAACAAGACCAGCAAGAGCACCATTGATTGTCATGGAAATATCGGACTTTCCGTATCTTGCCCTTGTAATCAGCATTACCGTGCAGGTGGAAAAGGCAGCGGAGAGATTTACGTTGACAAAAATGGAAGCAGCCGTCTGAATCTGGGTGCCTTCCATGGATTTTGTGGAGGCACCGCAGAAGCCAAACCATCCCATCCAGAGAATAAAGATACCAAGGGCAGCCAGAGGAAGGTTGTGCCCCGGCATTGCCTTGGAGTTTCCCTTGCTGTCATATTTTCCAATACGGGGGCCGAGTACCAGAGCACCAATCAGGGCTGCGGTTCCACCGGCAAGATGTACGGCGCTGGAACCGGCGAAATCCTGAAAGCCGAGAGAGGAAAGCCAGCCGCCGCCCCAAATCCAGTGCCCTGTAACCGGGTAGGCGATAAGGGCAATCACGGCACAGAGGATACAGTAGCTTTCAAATTTTGTACGCTCCGCCATAGCACCGGAAACGATGGTAGCAGAGGTAGCACAAAAGACCGTCTGGAAGATAAAAAAGGCAGAAAAAGGAATCCCTGCAGGGAGAATATGGGAGTAATCCAGACTGCTGGTAAGATCCAGCCACCCGAAAAAGCCATTTCCTTTTCCAAACATGATACCAAAGCCCAAAAGCCAGAACACGCAGGTGCCGATAGTGAAATCCAGCAAATTTTTCATGACAATATTGCCGGCATTTTTAGAACGTCCAAAACCACATTCCAACATGGCAAAGCCTGCCTGCATGAAGAAAATAAGTACAGTTCCAAATAGCAGCCACATGCTGCTTGCAGAGGAAAACAGTTCCGTCATAATCATCCATCCTTTCTTAATTATGATATGAGGGTCAAAAGGTACTTTGCCCCTCATTTGATATCTACGAATTACTTCGCTGCCAAAGCAGCTCCTGTAATTCTAAAACATTCGGAATCCGCTGATTTACTGCGTAAATCGCTACTTCCTCATGTTTTGCGGGTTCCAAGGTCTTTCACCCACTTATGAGCAAGCTCATGTGAGTTCAGACCTTTTGACCCTGATATCTTAATTATAAGTTTATAAGTAATTAATCAGTTACAGGTAATTTATCAGTTGCAAGTAATTATAGATAATTATAAACAATAAGTATAAATTACGTGTTCTACAGAATGACACTGGTGGGATGCCCTTCCAGATAATTTTTCAGATTCAAGGCGGCAATCTCAATATCCCGAAGCCTTGCTTCCATGGGGAACCAGGCAATGTGGGCGGTGATACGGGCATTGTCGCAGTCCATCAGGGGAGTGGCGTGATGACCGTTGTCGTAGGCTGTGGCATCCAGTCCGGCAGCATAAACCTTTCCGCTGTTTAAGGCATCGATTAAATCCTCTTCTACAATCAACCCGCCTCTGGCATCATTGATAAGGATAACCCCGTCCTTCATTTTTGAAATGGTTTCCCGGTTAATCATTCCGTGGGAGGAAGCATTTTCCGAACAGTTTAAGGAAATCACATCGGAGCGGGCCAGAAGCTCATCCAGAGAAACCTGTTCAATACATTCGTATCCGGGTCCCTCCTTGTGACGGCGGCTTGTTCCGATGACCTTCATGCCGAAGCCGGAAGCCATTTTGGCAACCCAAAGACCGACGTTCCCGATGCCGATAATTCCCATGGTCTTTCCGTACAATTCGATTTGCCGGGAGGTTTTGGCGATAACATTCTCCTGAAAGGCAGCAGGCGTGTCAAAGCTTTTCCCGCGAATCAGGGAAGCATTGTAGGAAATGTTATGGCAGATATCCATTAAAAGCGCCATGGAATACTGCGCAATCGTCTGCGCGCCGTACAGAGTATTCGTCAGAGTAACCCCATGGGCGCGGGCAGCCTCCCGGTCAAATTCCCCATATCCCATGGAAAGGGTGGAAATATACTTTAAATGAGGATGCCCGGATAAAAAGGTTTCATTGATGTTGGGGCCGATAAAATGCCCTACACAGACATCTGCATCCCCAATCAGCTCTTCCAGATTTTTCGGGTTTCTTCCATATACATTGTATATTTCGTAACTGTCAATCTGGGGCATTTCAGCAAGATAGGTTTCCCACATCTGCCGGGTGGTTTCGTTCAGACCATCCGGCCAGGCTGGATGACCTGTGATAATACAAGCTTTCATAACATCTCTCCTCTCTGACTGGTGCTTTAGGCTGCTGGGTGCAGGCACACAGTCCGCGCAGCCGTCCGGCAACATTTTCATATGGAATATTATAATAGGATAAAGTGGTTCAGTCAACATAAAATTAAACGTGTATAAATATTAAAATAAAAATAGAAACGCATATTGACATAATAGAAGCACAATGATATTATTCGTGTATAAATAGAGAAGCAAAACGACAAAGAAGTCTGTAGGAAAACCTGCGGACTTTTTTGTGTATACGGTAAGTCAGATACAGCTTTGTGTCTGCACGGGAAAACAAAAAGTGTGCTTCAGAATGGAGGAAATTATGACAGAGTTAAGGGATTTGATGAAAAAGACAATCGCAGACAAGCCGGCTTATGTAGCGGGAAGAACCATTGAGCAGGCGAAAAAGGACAACGGCGGAATTGAAATGATTAAGCTTGGTTCCAATGAGAACCTGATGGGCCCTTCTCCGAAGGCGATTGAAGCAATGAAGGAAGCGGCTTCGGAAATGAATACTTACCCGGACCCGATGGCAATGGATTTGTGTGCAAAGCTTGCGGAGTATTACCATTTAAAAACCGGCAACATAGTATGTGCAAACGGTTCCAGCACAATTCTGGATGTTATATCCAGAGTTTTCCTGAACCCGGGGGATGAGGTGCTTTACTGCGAGCCTACCTTCCAGATTTATGAAATGTTTGCAAAGGAAGCGGGAGCTGTCTGTGTGGGTGTACCGCTGGATGAAAATCTGAAATTTGATTTAAAGGCGCTGAAGGCAGCGATTACAGAGAAAACAAAGCTTCTGATGATATGTAACCCCAATAATCCCACGGCTTCCTATCTGCCGGGAGAAGAGCTGGCAGCCTTTATTAAGGAGCTGCCTGACAGAATTATCTGTGTCATTGATGAAGCCTACATAGAATATGCCACCAGTGAGGACTGTGTTTCCATGATTCCGCTGATTGAGGATTACCGGGTGATTGTGACAAGAACCTTTTCCAAAATCTGGGGGCTGGCAGGCGCAAGACTGGGATATGCCATTGCCAGCGAGGAGATCAGCAGCCTGCTTCGGGCGAATGTGATTACTTTTAATGTAAACAAGATGGTTATTGCTGCGGCAAAGGCTTCTCTGGATGATAAGGAATTTCTGGAAAGCACCTGGAAGGAAAATAAGGAAGGAAAGGAATTTCTGACGGAAAAAATGAAGGGCTTCGGCTGGAAGGTATGGCCTTCGGAAACCAACTTCATTTATGTAACGGAAACCGGGCTGGAGCCCGCATACATTGCTGCCGAGATGGAAAAGCGGGGAGTCATTATCCGGGGAAATATGGGATTTATCCGCCTTACCATCGGCAACATGGAGCAGAACCGCATCATGGCAGCTGCCTTTGAGGACATTCTGAAAAAGGGTTAATCGGAAATCTTTGTGATAACCGGTGTAAAATTTGCGGCAACATTGAAATAAAATTTTTGCAGCTTTTCACAGGACTGGGCAGCAAGCTCGGGGCTGCCCAGGTGATAAGCATTAATCTGCTGCTGCATGTAATAAAGAATATACTGCTTTAAAGGAATCTGCTTTCCCTCTTCTGTTGCCGCATAGGCAATCAGACTGGGCTTCATGAAGGAAAAGGCGACACTGTGCAGCCGGAAGAAAATCTCGTCCTCCGGATTATGGTGCTCCAGGGAAACAATCTTACTTTGAAATAAATCATGGATGACCGGTTCCATATAAATTTCTGTATAAAACCGTAGAAATTCCGGGCTGTTATGACATAAAATAAATTCTACGGCACTGCCAATCAACAGCTTTTCTGCATCGGAGTACTGCTCCGGAAGCAATGCCCGGTCAAAACTGTCCCGCAATTCCGTATAAATGGCAAGTGCGATATTTGCCTTGGATTCAAAATGATATTTAATCAACCCCAGGTTTACATTGCTTTTTTCTGCAATCTGCCGGGTGGTTGTGGCATGATATCCCTGTTCAAAAAAAAGAGATTTCGCAGTTTTGAGTAATAAATTTCTGGTATTGGTACCCTTGTTGTATTGGGACATAAAAACCTCCGTTTCTGGCGTATAATGAATATCCTGCTTTTCAGTATAGCCAGAATAAAAACATTAGTCAAGATTAAGAAAGCGTGATGTTATGAAAAAGAAAATGACGGCAGAAGAAAAAGCACTGCAAATGGGAAACCGCAATATGCTGCCATTGGTGGCATCCATGGCGTTGCCTGCGATTTTTGCGAATCTTTCCTCGGCTATTTATAATATAGTAGACAGAATTTTCATGGGAAGCTTTGTGGGCAATCATGCCCTGGGAGCCATTGCGGTGACTTCCCCCCTGATTAGTGTTATGGCGGCGCTGTCCCTGCTGATTACAATCGGCGGTTCCGCCCTTTTGTCCATGAATCTCGGGAAAAAAGACTATGAGGCAGCAGACAAAATGTTTACCAACATGATTGTTCAGGCAATTGTGACTTCCTTTGTGCTGGCGGTGATTTACTTTTGTTTTGCGCCGCAGATTGTCATTCTCTGCGGAGCCGGAAGGGAATCTGCGCTGTATGCCCCGGCGGTGACGTACCTCAGAATCAGTTCGGTGGGGCTGATGTTCCAGCTTTTAAATGCGGTACAGGCATCCATCATCCGGGCGGAGGGAAGCCCGACCTATTCCATGATGGTTTCCATCAGCGGCGGCGTTTTGAATATTTTTCTGGATGCGCTGCTGGTAGTGGTATTTCCGCTGGGGCTGGAGGGGGCTGCCATTGCAACAGTGGTATCCCAGATGTTTTCAGCGGGAGCCAGCTCCCTGTTTTTCCTGACAAAAAAATCCCTTTTCCACTGGAAAGGGTTCGGGGCGCTGGATATCCGCCAGAACCTTGCCATTATGAAAAACGGTGCGGCACCGGCAATCTTGCAGATATTGATTTTCCTGACGGGAATTTTATCCAACAATCTGTTGCAGAAGTATGGCAACCTTTCCGGCGTGGGCGGGGGAGATTTGGCGATGGCGGCAATGAGCGTTATCAGTACTTCGGAAACGCTGTGTCATACGGTGATTATGGGAATCAATCAGGGGACAACCCCGATTATCAGCTATAATTACGGCGCCCACCAGTATAAGAGGGCGGTCAGCGCCACGCTGATTGCGCAGGCGATTGCCTTTATCCCGGCGCTTCTGACCTGGATTCTGATGATGTTTTTTCCGGAAATCCTGTTTCGGATTTTTGCCAGCAAGGAGGCGGATGCCATGCTGGAATACGGCTGCCATGCCATGCGGCTTTGCAGGATGTTTGTCTTTGCGTCAGGAGTGCAGACTCTGTCCTCTATGTTCTTTTCCGCTATCGGGCAGCCTAAGACAGCAACCGCAATGTCTGTTGTGAAACAGGCGCTGTTCATGGTTCCGCTGATGCTGATTCTGCCCCTGTTTATGGAAATTGACGGGGTATTGGCGGCTTATTCGGTTTCGGATTTCTGTTCCGTTATGATTATCGGTACCATGTACCTGCGAGGACTTGGGAAAATTAAACAACTATGATACAATCCCCCGCTATATTGAATGTAAATTGCAGGTGAAGGAGATGGGATGATGCGGGGGGAAAGTCATGGTGGAAACGGTAGTGCAAGCCATAACGGTGCTGACGGTGTGAATGGTAGCAGGGAGAACGGTAGAACGGATTGCAGCAGGACAGGCAGGGAGAACGGTAGAACGGATTGCGGCAGGGCAGGCAGAGAAAGCAGGAGGACGGATTGCGGCAGGGCAGGCAGGGAGAACGGTAGAACGGATTGCAGCAGGGCGGGCAGAGAAAGCAGGAGGACGGATTGCGGCAGGGCAGGCAGGGAGAACGGTAGGACGGATTGCGGCAGGACAGGCAGGGAGAGCAGCGAACGTTACGCAAGAAGGCGCCGTGCCATGCTGCGGCAGAGGAGGCTGCGGCGCAGGCAGCGGCTTATTGTCTGCCTATGGACGGTCTGCCTGATACTGGCGGGAGTTCTCTTTCTGGAAAAGAGAGGGGAAAAGGCAGATGCCCGGGAAAAGAGAAGTGTTCAGATGGTGGACATAAAAGCGGAGCAGGTTGCCTTAAACCTGCTGGAGGAAAAGGAAATTCAGGGTCTGTCGGAGTCGGTTTATGAGGCGCACCCGGAATGGGAGGAAAATTTCCTGACCCCTAATGAATATTCCAGACCCGGCGAAGCACTGGAGGAGGTCAAAAATATTTTTGTACATTATACGGCAAATCCCGGCACCAGTGCCACTCAGAACCGCAGCTACTTTGAACAGCAGAAGGACATGCATCAGGCGAGCGTCAGCGCGCATTTTATCATTGGCTATGAGGGGGAGATTATCCAGTGCCTGCCTCTGGATGAAATCGGCTATGCGGTACAGACGAGGAATTACGATTCTATTTCCATTGAGTGCTGTTACAAGGCAAAGGACGGTTCTTTTACCCAGGAAACCTATGATTCCCTGATTGAACTGCTTGCCTGGCTGACAGATGCCTATGAGCTGGACACAGAGAAAATTTTACGGCATTATGACTGCGGCGGAAAAAAGTGCCCTCTTTATTATACAGAGCACCCGGATGCATGGAAAAAACTGAAGAAAGATGTAGAAGATTTTGCAAATGCGACAGAAGGAAAATAAACCTTTTGCCGCATTTTTTGTCCTTTCGGAATTGTGCTGTCCGACGGGCGTTCAGCTTCGCTTCATGGCTTTAATCAGATTCAGGAGAGCATCGATTTCCTCCTGGGACAGACCGGACAAATCGATTTCCTGCTTATGCTCCAGACCTAACAGATAATCCGTGCTGACACCGTATATTTTTGCAATATGAATCAGAATATCATAGGAAGGAAGGCGCAGACCTGTTTCGTAAGCGCTTATAACGGACTTTGTAAGACCTAATTTCCGGGCAAGCTGTGCCTGTGTCATATCTTCTCTTAAGCGCAGTGTTTTCAGTATGTTTCCAAAGTCAACCATATCAAAACCTCCTTTGTAGGGATAATACTATACAAATAGTATTGAGTGAGTTGATTATGTATTGATTTAGTTGACTTTAGAGGGGGACAGATTTATAATTATGCTTATATACAAAAAATTCCAGGAAATTATGAGATATTTATAAAATGCTATGGGATGAGGAGGAGAAATATGGATTTTCTAAAGAAAAACACACCAAAAACGGAAGTGCAGGAAGCAAATGCCGGTAAAATCCGGGAAGCCGAAAATGGCTGGATGGCTGCAAAACAGGCAATTGATGCGGCAACCCTGGAGCTGGGCAGGGCATATTTTGAGGCAAACAGGGAGAATACAGATTCTGAGTTTGCAACGCAGGTTGAAACAGTCAACCGCAGGATAAAAGAGGAATATCTCTGGCACCAGTACCGCCTCAGCCTGGATGGACAGAGAATGTGCGATAGCTGTAAATCCTTCATTACATCTGACAGCGCTTTCTGTAACAGATGCGGTGCAACCGTTGCACCGATAGATTTTTCCCCGATAATGGGAGCTGTAAAAAGTACACAGTCAGTGATTCCGGTCAACCAGATTCCGGCTAATCCTGTTTTGAATTGTCCGAAATGCGGGAAAAAGCTTCTGGAGGGAGCAAGATTCTGTGAAGCCTGTGGCACCAAAATATTTTAAACAGGAGGGGAAGGAAGATGTATTGCAGTAATTGTGGAAAGGAAATAAACGATGCAGCGAGCTTCTGCCCGTATTGTGGACAAAAGAGCGAAAATATGGTGCAGGGAGCAGGGGGAAGTACCCCGAAGAAACCAAAGAAAAAGCATACTGCGCTGGATGTTGTATGTATTGTATTAGGAAGTATTGTGTTAGGGTGTGTTATTCTCTTTGCAGTCTTTGCATTCATTGGGATGTTACTGTCAGGTGGACAGGCATCTGACAGCGGCAGTGGTAAAGACACCTATTTTGATGCGGTGATAGAGTCTGTGCAGGGGGACTGGTATCTGTGGGCAGAAGATGATAAGTATTGGCATTTTTCGATTGAAGGAACAGATTACGAGCTATTTATACAGGATACCAAAACACTGGAAATCACAGAATTTTCGGGACGTATTGAACCTGTTGAGAGAACATACAGTGTGGACAAAAAATCAGCTTATATCAGCGGTGAATTAAAGTTTATTGATAGCGATGCTGAGAAGAAAATACGCTATACTTATCCGAATGGTGTGAGCGGCAGTACAGAACTCGAGTACTGGAATAGTGGTCTGGGTGACGAAAAAATGAAAAGGTACGATTATTTCGGAAGAATCAGGGAGCTTCTTCAGGGACAGTGGACCTGGACTGCGACAGGTGAGAGTGGGACTGAATATTATGTGACTCTTAAAGTGGAGGAAGATAACAATTATTCACTTCTGATTTTGACTGACACCCAAAATAAAGTATATGCTGGAAAAATGTCGCTGTATCGTCATGGCGGTCGCATATACTTGTGCGATGATGAAGATATTGTTCTGTTAGAATTGCGGTTTCAATATGATGAAGATACAGACAGTATCACACTGCGTGATGGGGAAAGCGAGCTTGAAAAAGTGCAGTAATCATACAGTTTCGGTATGAAAGGATACGAATACAAGGAGAAAAGAAGTATGCATTGTAAAAAATGTGGAAGAGAATTAAGTGATACAGCTTCCTTCTGCCCTGCCTGCGGAACACCCTGTACTCCGAAGGCACAGTCCTCCGGCAGGAAAAAATTAAAGGTGATTATTCCCGCGGCATTGGTGGCGGGAGTGCTGCTTATCAGCAGTCCGGTGTGGGTTTCCGGTATTGCGGATGCGGTGTCCTCCGGTCAGGAAGCGGGAAAAACGGAGAAAAAAGAAGAAACAGTGGCTGCAAAAGAGAGCAGCGTGGAGAAAACGGAGGATGTTTCCTATGAGGAACTGCTGAAAAATCTGGAACAGGCGAATACTGTGATAGAGGACATGGTGGCTGAGTATGATAACGCGGATTCCGATGACTCTCAGAAAAATCTGGAACGGCGTGTCACGCTTCTCGGGGAAACGCAGCAGTCGCTGGACGGGCTGCGGGAGGAGGCGGCAGCGTTTGGAATAGCAGATGACAAGCTGAAGAGTGCTGTGGACGCTTACTATAATGCGGCGGATTCCTTTGTGGGAATATATCATGATTCACTGGATTTTATATACCGTTATATCTATGACGAATCACTTGTAATATACAGACCGGATTTGTTTGACACTAACAGGAGCGCCCAGGAAAAGTATGATGCACTGAATGAATGGCTGGAAACTGCAAAAAGCGAATATGCCAATTTTGAATATCCGCCCTATGCAGAAGCCTTCTGGAAGGAATATGAAACGATTCTGGATTTGAATCAGACGATTCTGGATAAATATGCTTTGGCATGCAATCTTAACGATGCGCTCCGCGCCGTGTCCTGTGAGGAACTGTTCAAACGGGTTGATACGATGGAAGAAAAATGGTTTCAGGATATGCTTGAAGACTGTAAAACAATTATGAAAAGCTATGGCGTTCGTAACAGGACGCTTGCATCAGGCTTATATGATGAAATACAGGCATATGCTGCCATGTCGGAAGGGGAAAAGGAAAAATATACCTTTGAAAATGACAGAACCGGAAAAATGTATGTTGATACAAAGTGTGTTGATACCATATATCCCTCCCTTTACAATACCTATGATTCCTTTGCCATTATCACGCTGGCAACCTACGGCGGGCAGAGAAGTATTGATGTTGAAGTGGAAATTCCGGGCTTTACCCAGAAGTACAGACAGAGCTATACCATTACCAGTAATGTAAAACAGTTATTTATCAAACCGCCTCTTGTGACAGGGGATATTGATTTATCTGCTGCAAAATCAGCGCAGATAAACGTAACTCTTTATGAGAAGGACGGTACGCAGATTACGACTCAGTCCAATCCGGTTACAATAAAAAGCAAAAATGATGTGGAATGGTACAGCAGTGACTTCGGCGTTTTTACACAGGATAATATTCTGTGTTTCCTGACACCGGAATCTTCAGGTATTTCTGCCCTGAAGCGCAGCGCCATAGATGAAATAAGTGTGATAACAAATAACCGACTGGAAGCCCTTGTGGGTTATCAGGAAACAGGTTTTGACCATTACACTACGACATATCTGCAGGCGGCGTCAATCATGCGGGCATTGTACAATGAAGGCGTGCGTTACAGTATGGACAGCTTTTCCGTCAGCGGCAGCCATCAGCATGTTCTTCTGCCCGACCAGGTTATGGAAGGAAGACAGGGATTATGTGTTGAAACCTCCCTGGTAGTTGCCAGCGCCTTACAGAGCGCCAACATGCATGCCTTTCTGGTTTTCCCGCCGGGACATGCGCAGGTTGCGGTAGAAATCTGGAACGATGGAGAAGGATATGGCGAGTACTTTCTGATAGAAACCACTGCGCTGTCTGACGATTTAAATGGAGATGCCTTTGTGAATTATGCAAACCAGTTAATTGCTGGAAACAAGAATGCAAAAAATGACAGTTGTATCCAGTATTATGACGCGGATGGCTGGTGGAGTTACATTCAGGGAGTGGAGTATGTCATCGACTGTAATGATTCCAGAATCCTTGGCATGACACCTTTCTCAAATTAAATTCAGGATTCCCGGATTATTCGGAACGATGTCAAAATATATTTGATATTGTTCCGAATAAAGCATATAATGGACGGTACGAAAAGAAAAGGAGCATGGAAACTTGGATACAGGAGGAAATATATTATCGCCGTCTATATTATCAGCGGATTTTTGTAAACTGGGAGAGCAGATAAAGGAAGTAGAGCAGGCAGGGGCAGAGTACCTGCATATTGATGTGATGGATGGGCTTTTTGTGCCGTCTATTTCTTACGGGATGCCGGTAATTGCTTCCATCAGAAAATGCAGCAATATCTTTTTTGATGTGCATCTGATGATTGAGAAGCCGGAGCGGTATGTTCAGGAATTTGCGGAGAGCGGAGCAGATTTGATAAACTTCCATCTGGAGGCAACGGAGCAGGTATCGGAAACCATTGAAAAAATCAGGCAGCTTGGGAAAAAGGTGGGAATCACCATAAAGCCCAACACTCCGGCAGAGGCAGTCGGGCCTTTTCTGGATAAGGTTGATATGGTGCTTGTGATGACTGTGGAACCGGGCTTCGGGGGACAGAAGCTGATACCGGAATGTCTGGAAAAGGTAAAGGTTATCCGAAAGCTGGTGCAGGAGAGAAATTTAAAGACAGATATTGAAGTGGACGGCGGCATCAATGCAGACAATGTGAAGCTGGCGCTGGAGGCAGGGGCAAATGTGATTGTGGCAGGCTCCGCAGTATTTAAGAATGATATAACAGCAAATGTAAAGAACTTGTTGAGCGTAATGGGAGAGAACCGGAGAATGTAAATTCTTCCGGTTCTTTTTTCGTGGGAAAGATTGACATTGAGCGTACCAACAGAGATAATCAGGGAAGAACCTTGAGAATTTCAAGATAAAAGCCGAAAATAAGATAAAGGCACGACAGGAAAACAGCGACAGAGAAGGGAGGAGCTTATGCAGTTAGGCGGAATTGAAAGAGAACACACCCACAGTTCCCATCAGGTGACAAACTGTATGTATGAGCATACCAACTATCAGAAAACCGGGGCGGCGCATGCTGCCGCCTCCGGCATGACGGAAAAGCTGGAGCAGAACAGGCAGGAGCAGCTTGAAATGCAGGCGTCTCCCTTAAACTGGCTGGAAAAGCTGTTCCAGAAGGGGTGGCAGCTGGGAAGACAAATCTGGGGCAGCAGTGATGTGGCAGGGAAAGCGGAAAATGCTGCGCTGACCGAGGGAAGCAGAGAAGCCGCCCAGACGGGGGTGGTGGCATCCGCTGTTACGAATGGCAGGGTGACGGCGGAGCAGCAGTCCTCCATGAGTAATTATTTTCACACTCTGGAACCTGCAGCTGTACCAGCAACTCCTTTTCAGAAAATCCGAAACAAAATCCGGGAGGCGGCGAGTCAGCTTGCGGACCATCTCCCCGGCAGGTTTTTCGGTTCTCAGGGGAAAAACTTTTTACAGACAAAGCAGGAGCAGACAAAAGAGGATTTAAGCAGGCGCAGCCGGTATAAGAAGGAGGATAAGGAGATAGAATGTATTTTAACGGATGACAGCTATCTTCTGGATTCCTATGACAGAAAAGGGGAGTACCGCCAGCTTACAACAAAGAAATGAAGATGGGAAACCGGATGAAAAACCGGGAACCCGGGCGGGATTGACAGAAACCCGCCGGTGTGCTATGGTTAAAAGCAATAAGATAAAAATGCAGTGAAGAAGAGAGTAGATTTACTGAGTGCTTTACAGAGAGCGTTCTGCCGCAGAAGGTCTGCGGATGGCTGAGAGGGACGGGGCTTAGGTAGATGGAACATGGCTTCTGAGCAGCGCACCGAGCCTTATACTGTGGAAAGGGTTAGGCTGCGACAGGATTCGCCTGTTATAGCGGATAAGGTTATTGACCTGATGAGGTCTGCTTTGCGAGAAGCAGATAAAAAGAAGTGGTAACGCGGCTATGGAGTCCGCCTTCTGATGTGCAGAAAATGCGCAGGAGGGCTGGCTTTTTTTAATTCATAGGAAATTTCGCCCTATGAATTAAAAAAAACGCTCCGCGAGGAGCGCACTGCGGCGGAGTGGAAGAATG